>Ga0334889_1000494_pt1 | contig 61044 bp, 47 predicted proteins | sample GraSluR1_MG_2_FD_207222 | JGI IMG/M metagenome (GOLD analysis project Ga0334889, IMG submission 207222) | Sludge microbial communities from methane-producing bioreactor in Wageningen University, Netherlands - Granular Sludge_8_08-R1 | ecosystem: Engineered > Bioreactor > Anaerobic > Unclassified...
CCCGGCGAAGACGAGCAGGCGAAAGGGGGCGAGCGACAGGATGTCGCGGGAGCGCCACCTCCCATGGACGGGAGATTGGCGCGGTACCCCTTGAGCCGCGAGACAAGCCGTAGGTGTTGCCCATGCGTAGACTGCGAGCGGAATATTTATGCAAGCAAATGCATAATTATTACTTTTTGCAGCGGAATTAATGTTGAAAAAGGGGAGCTGGTTTTCTCCCCTTAATACCCCGTCTTATTTCTTGGCCGGTGTTCGCTTGAGACTTTGGCTTAGCAGTTCTACCGGGTGCATGACGCGCGCATTCCACTTGTGCCTTTGCACCCCATGTCTTAGCTGCATCATACAGCTGGGACAACAGGTAGCAATTATCGCAGCACCAGTTTCCATGGCACTATCCATCTTCTTGTCCAAAATCCTCATTGACAGGTCATAGTGGGTCAGGCTATAGGTTCCGGAACCGCCACAACAGCGATTGGCTTCACCCATTTCTATATATTCCACTTCCGGTATCTGCTTAAGAAGCTCTCTGGGAGCCTTTTTAATCCCCTGGGCATTGGCCAGGTGACAGGGGTCATGATAAGTTGCCTTTATTCTTTTCTCAACTTCTTTGCCGGGTATTATGATCTCAAGCTTTTCCATCAGGAATTGGGTTAAATCCATTACCTTTTGGGAAAAAGCCATAGCCTCATCCTCAATCTTCAAACCTCCCAACAGAAATTCCATGTTCTTGGGGGATAAAGCTGACGAACAGGAGGCGCAATCAGTGACAATATAGTCATAATCACCGTTGTTGAATATCTTTATATTATGGACGGCCAATTTCCTGGCCGTATCCATCTTGCCATTGGCAATATGCGGCAGACCACAGCACTTCATATCCCGGGGAATAATTACTTCACAACCGTAGTGGGTAAGTACATCCACCGTAGCCCGTGCCACCTGGGGATTCAAGAGGTCGGTACCACAACCCAGGAAATAGGCTATACGATATTTCTTTTCCCCCCGGGCCGGGTTATATTCCGGAAGAAAGCTTCGCGCTGACTGCCGGGGAACGGAAGTCAAGATTTTCTCCGCTTTAGATAAATCACCAGGTAGAATACTGGTCAATCCCAGATTGCGAGCCAAGCTCTGCAAGCCGCTTTTTTGAGCTCCCCACATTAACCTGCTGGAGGCTTTGAGCAAACCCGGTCTGGTCCACAGGCTGTCAAATATCAGTTCCTTGCTCAGACTGGGATTCTTGTCATATATATAGGAACGGGCCGCCGCATTCAGTTCATGTATATCTATTCCCGAGGGACAATTGACACTGCAGTTCTCACACATAAGGCAATTGCTTAAACGCTCACTCACATCGTTATTCGGCTCAACCTTGCCATCTCTTAGCATCTGCACCATGAAAACATGTCCGCGGGGGGCGGCGGTTTCATTTCTAATTTCAGCAAAAACCGGGCATACACTTCTGCATTTACCGCAACGCACACATTTCATTATTTGCTCTTTTACGGGAGGCAATTCATGAAACTCCACCAAAACCTCCTCCTTCCAATAAACTAACCCTCCAAATGTCATGGGGACGGGATTGCTGACAAACAACATCAAAAACTCTTTACTTACTAACCCCCCATGGCCGGGGGCTACAACCACCGATGAAAAGTGAGTTAGTAGAGGCTTGAATAGTAAGATGTAGTAGGAATCAATTAACCCCTTACCCCTCACTCCTCACTTTACTTACTAACCCCCTATGGCCAGGGGACATAAACCTCGATGAAAAGGGGAATTAGCCGGCACTTGAATGCTGAGATGCAGTAGCCATCCCCTTGTGCTGCTTAGATCAGCTTACCCGGATTCATTATGCCCCGGGGATCGAAAACCCTCTTTATATCGCGCATAAGCTGGGCGGCCCGGCCGTGCTCCAGTTCAGCATATTGCCGGCGGACAGCGCCCACCCCATGTTCCCCGGTGGTGGAACCCTCCATGGCAATAGCCAGGAGGTGTATTTCATGCACTAAATCTATAACTTTTTTTACTTCTTCGGGATTTTCCGGGTTAATTACCGGAGCGGTATGAACATTACCATCCCCGATATGTCCATAATTTACTACCTTTATCCCATATTTTTCTCCCAGGGCTCTGATGGCTCTGAGGGTATCGGCTACACGCGACAGGGGAACACTTATATCTTCACCCGCAAACACCCGGCTGGCATCAGCTCTTACTCTGGCAGCAGCAGTAGCGGTTATGCTGCGTCCTTCCCATAACTCAGCCATTCTCCTGGGTTCTGTGGCCCATTCCACGCTGCGGGCCCTCTTTCCCACCACTTCTTTTATAACCGAGCCCTCATATTCCACGCTGGGGGGATTGCCGTCAACCTCGAACAAAAGAATTGCTTCTGCCTGGGGGAGATTTATTTCCGGTTTAAACTGATTTACTGCGTGTATAGCAGAACTGTCAAGGATTTCAATACCTGAAGGCAGTATCCCCGCCTGGTATATATCGAGTACGGCCGCCGGGGCCTCATCCAAATTATCAAATACGGCCATGGCAATACCGCGAGCTTTGGGTTTGGGCCAGCAGCGCAGGCGAATCCTGGTTACAATCCCCAGTACCCCTTCTGAGCCTACCATTAGTTTGGTAAGGTTTAAACCGGAGACATTTTTTATGCACCTGGCCTTGACCCCGCCGGTGGTAATTACCTCTCCGTTGGGCAATACCACTTCCAGCCCTAAAATATATTGTTCGGTACAACCATATTTTACCGCCCTCAAGCCACTGGCATTGTTGGCGACCATGCCTCCTATAGTACACATCTGACTGCTTCCCGGATCCGGCGGGAAGAATAGATTATATTTAGAAAGTTCCTGGTTTAGTTGGGCATGAATAACCCCGGGACGGACGATAACCTGCATGTTGGGAGCGTCTATTTCCACGATTTCATCCCAGGTAGACAAATCCAGAACTATACCACCCTTTAGGGCGATACAGCCACCCGTCTCACCGGTTCCTGCACCTCGGGGAACAATATCAATATTATTTTCAAAGGCAAAGCTGGCTATATTCTGCACTTCTTCCGTGGAGCGGGGAAAGACCACAGCCAGTGGGCTAACCGGCTCCAGCTTGGTCAAAAAGGAACTGTCATAGGAATAATACATCAAATCCAGCTCTTCGCTCAAAACCTTTTCCTTACCCAGCATTTTTATTAAAGCTTGTCTTATCTTATCTTTATCCAAAGAAATTCACTCCCCCCTAAAAACTAATATACTAAAGAAATTCTCCAAATTCCTTGCCTATTATAACACAGATGAAGTTAAAGAGGATTTCTAATTTCAGCTTCCCTATTATCCAAGCTGAGGTTTCCATGCCGCCTGCTTATTATCTTTCCCTTGCCACCTTAAACTCTCAAGCCGTCATCGGGTGTTGCATTCATGTTTCTATATCCTGCTGCATCGAGTTTTTTTGCCGCAGAGTAATAATTGGCTTATTACAGTTCTTTTTAGACTAAAGAGGGAGTGATCCTATTACATATATCTCAACACGTATCGACAATATAATGCAATCGTACAAGCTATAATGCAAAATTACATGAATGCTAAATTAGCAAAATTGCCGCAAAACCCGAGGGGTAAAGGCTCAATGTGAATGATATGCTCTTGTATCGCGAAATGAATGCAAATTAGCATGATGCAATTGGCATACATGCATTAATATTGGTGAAAATTTTTATCTAAATAATTAAATATATATTATGCAAGTATTAGAATGCCATATGAATCCGAAGCTTAGAGCAATTATTAACTTTTGGCATTCTATTTGCATGTATTATCAGAAAGGATTGAATATTTAGAAATTTCCCGCATTAATTTGTTCCCGCTTAGCGAATAAAGCTAAAGATAAGCAATTAAATCTGTATGAAAGGGGTTGATGCCAGAAGCATTCTTATTTTCTGTTCGGTTTGTCAGATATTAATATAAGGAGGAGTTATAATAATGAGTTTTGCGGACGAATATAGAAAAAAGCTAGTTTCAGCGGATGAGGCAGTAAAAATTGTGAAATCTGGAGACTGGATCGATTTTGGTTCCTTTTGTGGACAGGTCAGAACCCTGGACAAGGCCTTAGCAAAACGCAAAGATGAACTGAAAGATGTTAAAATATGGACTTGTGTTAATCCCTATCCAACCGAGGTTAATGTGGCCGATCCGGAGGGTGACTCCTTTGTCTGGCATAGCTGGCATATGTCCGGCGCGGATCGCAAGGTCGCAAAAACCAAAGCGGTTTATTATTCTTCGATAGTCTACTCGGAGCTTCCCCGTTATGTCCGGGAGCATATTGAGCCCCTGGCGGTAGCCATGCTGCAAGTTACTCCCATGGATAAACACGGATATTTTAATTTTGGACCCCAGGCTACCCACACCCGTGCAGTTTGCGACCGGGCCCAAAAGATTATTGTGGAAGTAAACGAAAAACAACCCCGTTGCCTTGGTGGTTATGAAGAAGCTATCCACATTTCGGAAGTTGATTATATTGTGGAAGGGGAAAACCAGCCCCTGGCCCAGATTCCGGCTCCGCCTCTCAGCGAAGTAGATGAAAAGATAGCCAAACTTATTCTGGAGGATATGTATGACGGATGTTGTGTTCAGTTGGGAATTGGCGGTATTCCTAATGCGGTGGGCATGATGATCGCAGACTCTGACCTGAGGGATCTGGGATGTCACACCGAAATGCTGGTGGATGCCTATGTCTATATGCATGAGGCAGGAAAGCTGTCTGGCAGCAAAAAACAAACCGATCCCGGAAAAATGGTCTATACTTTTGCTCTGGGTACCCAAATGCTTTATGACTTTATCGATGACAATACCAAATGCGCCATGTATCCGGTAAATTATACCAATAGCCCAGCTGTTTCTTCACTCAACAATAATCTTATAACCATTAATAATGCGGTGGAAATCGATCTCTATGGGCAGATTTGTGCCGAGTCATCCGGATTCCGTCAGATTAGTGGAACCGGAGGACAGTTCGATTTTGTCATGGCCGGTTACCTCTCCCGGGGCGGCAAATCTTTTGTATGTATGCCTTCTTCATATAAAGCTGCGGACGGGAGTATCAAATCCAGAATATGTCCCGCGCTTCCCCCGGGAGGAATTGTTACCGATACCCGTTCCATGGCCCCTATTATCGTTACCGAATACGGCAAATTTCATCAAAAGGGCATGTCAGTTTGGCAGCGGGCGGAAGGCTTGATCGGAATTGCTCATCCTGATACCAGAGATGAGCTAATCAAAGCCGCCCAGGAGCAGGGTATTTGGAGAAGGAGCAACAAAATAAGCTAATTAATAACACTTGTTAGTCAAAGCACCCTGTAGTTGAAAAAGGAATAATCAACTATTGCTAAAAGTCGTGATGCTGATAAAGGAATAAGAATTCAATTATAAAGCACCCCAATAGAATAGCCCCATATTATATTCCCCCAGTTTTTTTAAAAGCGGCAGGATCTACTCTGCCGCTTCATTCTTTAATCTAAAGTTGGAGTTGCAGTTAAAAAGCGTTGGATAATTGGATATAATCTATATTAGACTTTAATACTATTGTTTTTGCTTCGCAAAAGCCTGATTTTTCGCACAGCGCTAGACATAGTTCCTTGTTTAAGGCATAAATTTAAACGGGAAGGGCAGCAGGTTTTAGCATCCGGTAGAATTATGGAAAAGCGGAACCACGCTATACAGCAAGTTGTTGACGATATCTGCCTGCCAGGTTGATTAATGTTTAAAAGGAGAATTTATGTATTCTGAGTTATTTAACATTTTGCCCCCGGAAAGAATAAGAATTAATGAACCCATGAAAGAGCATAGCAGTTTTAAAATTGGTGGACCGGTAGATATAATGGTCTTGCCGGAGAGCATTGAAGAAATTCAAAGGATTTTACACTATTGCCGCAAACAGGACATACCTTGTTTTGTCTTTGGCCTGGGCAGCAACCTTCTGGTCAGAGACAAGGGAATAAGGGGATTGGCCATAAAAGTGGGGAATAACCTCAAAAATATTTCTATCTGTAATGATACCATCTTTGCTGAGGCCGGGGTCAGGCTTGCGGAGCTATCCCAGGCGGCTGCCGACTACAGCCTCAGTGGTCTGGAATTTGCTGAAGGCATACCGGGAAGCCTGGGGGGAGCAGTGGTAATGAATGCCGGTGCCTACGGCGGGGAAATGAAAGATGTTTTAAAGGAAGTCAGGGCAATTACTCCTGCCGGAAAATTGTCCAGCTTTAAGCCGGAAGAAATGAAACTGAGCTATCGGGGAAGCATTTTTCAGGAAGAAGAACTGATTGTGGTTTCAGCCCTTATGCAATTGAAAAAGGAAAGGGCAGAGGATATCAGAGCCAGGATGCAGGACTTTGCCAAACGCCGCCGTCAAAAACAGCCCCTGGAATACCCTAGTGCGGGCAGTACTTTTCGGCGTCCTTCAGGATTCTTTGTGGGACCGATGATTGAAGGGATGGGGCTTAAAGGTTTAAAAGTTGGCGGAGCTGAGGTTTCCCGCAAGCATGCCGGATTTATCATTAATAGCGGTAATGCTACCGCCAGCGACGTGTTGGAATTAATTGCGATAGTTAAGGCTAAAGCCAAAGAGCAGTATGGAATAGAGCTGGAGACAGAAATCAAGGTAATTGGAGAAGAATAAAAAATACTATGAAGCTGTTATTAACCACCCTCAATGCCAAATATATTCACTCAAGTCTCGCCCTGGCCTACCTTCAAGCGGTTGCCGCTGATGGCAGCTGGGAGACTAGAGTACGCGAGTTTACTATAAACGAAAAGAACGAGTACATTATGGCGGAGATATTTCGCGAGCAGCCGGATGTGCTCGCTTTTTCCGTTTATATATGGAATGTTGGCGCCATCTTGGAAATTTGTCGCGAATACAAGAAGGTAGCTCCACAAAGCTATATTATTCTGGGCGGACCGGAAGTAAGTTATAATGCTTTAACTGTTTTGGAGGAAAATGAAAGCATTGATTGCATAATACGCGGGGAAGGGGAGGAGAGCTTAAAGGAAGTCCTGGAGAGTATCGCCGGAACCAAATCCCGGGCAGCAATAAAGGGTATAAGCTACCGAAATGGGCCGTCAATTCTCGATAATCCCGATAGGGAACTGATAGCTGACCTGGCTATTATTCCTTTTCCTTACCAGGACCAGCTGGACTCCTACCACAAGCGTATTTTGTATTACGAGACCTCCCGGGGTTGCCCCTATAATTGCAGTTACTGCCTATCCTCAACCATCAAGGGGGTGCGTTTTTTTCCCCTGCAGAGAGTAAAAGAGGATCTGGCAAAGCTAATTCACGCCGGGGTAGAGGAAGTAAAATTTGTTGATCGGACTTTTAATGCCGATGAAAGGCGGGCCCGGGAAATCATGGAGTTTATTATTTCCCAGCAGGGGAATACCCGCTTTCATTGCGAGATAACTGCGGAATATCTATCCCCGGAATTCATCTCCTTCCTGGCTACCGTGCCAGCAGATTTATTTAAATTTGAAATCGGCATTCAGTCTACCTGCCCGGAAAGCCTGGCAGCGGTAAGGCGGAATAGCAACTGGACACGCTTGAGGACTAATATTGAAAGGCTGCAAGCTGCCGCTAATATCCACCTGCACCTCGATCTTATTGCCGGTCTGCCTTACGAAAGCTTTAAGCGTTTTGGCCGTTCTTTCAATGATGTGTTCTCTTTACACCCGGATGCAATTCAGCTGGGTTTCCTTAAGCTCTTGAAAGGTTCGCAGATACGGGCTGCTGCCAGGGAACATGGATATCTGTTTCAGGACAATCCCCCCTACCAGTTGCTGGCTAATCATTATCTCGACTACAATGATATACTGCAGTTAAAACAAATAGAGAACCTGCTGGATCGTTATTACAATTCAGGCAAGATGCGTTTTACGCTGGATTTTATCGTACAACAGATCTATCAGGGTGATGCTTTTAATTTCCTGGCTGCTTTCGCCTCTTATTGGCAGGAACAGGGGTACTTTGCCTGCTCTCACCGCCAGGAAGCGGAGTACAATTTTCTGCTGGATTTTATTAAGAGCAATTTTGTTGAGTTTCAGGAAACAGTCAACGAACTCCTAAAATACGATTATCTCTGGAATCAGCAATCATCTAATCTACCCTCCCAATTGAACAGGTATAACCCGGAAAACACGAGCCAAATTCTCTACACCTTGATAAAAGACCGGGATTTTGTGCAGTCAAATCTACCTCCATATGCAAGCAGAAAAAGCAACCGGGAATTGCGCAGGCTGCTGCATCTCGAATTTTTCAAAACCGACCTGATTACGGGAATACGCTCTTCCCAGCTGGTCCCTTATCTTTTTCTCTATAATCCCCGCCGGAAAAAAGCAGAAGAGTTGATAAAGGTGCCAGGCACCTTTATCAACTCTGACATAAATTAATTATTGTTTTTAAATTATAAGAATTTTTTGTTCTTGGGATGATAATGCGTATGCAGGAGTTCATGGGATTTATGTCCCAGGGGTTCATGCAGGAATTCCTCATAAAGGGTTTTTACTTCTGGATTTTCATGCGATTTTCTCAAGGGCAATCCTTCATCTTCCACGTAAATCGCTTCTATGCGTTCCACCCGTTTGACATTGGCTTTGGTGATGGGCTGACCGCCGCCGCCAATACAACCGCCGGGACAAGCCATGATTTCAATGAAATGATAAGGCGACTCGCCTGCTCTAACCTGCTCCATCAGTTTGCGGGCATTGGCCAGTCCATTGGCGATTGCTACTTTAACTACCGTACCATCCAAATCTACAGCGGCTTCCTTAATACCGGTTATACCACGAGTAGCGGCAAAATTTACATCTTCCAGGGTCTTTCCGGTTACTACCTCATAAACGGTGCGCAGGGCCGCTTCCATAACCCCGCCGGAAGCGCCAAAGATTACGGCGGCACCGGTGTATTTACCCATCCAGGAATCGAAATCGGAGGCGGGCAGCTTGCTGAAATCCAGCCCGCTCATACGGAATAGCCGCCCGATTTCACGGGTGGTCAACACCAGGTCAACATCCTGATAGCCACTATCGTTCATCTCCGGCCGGGCTGCCTCAAACTTCTTGGCTACACAGGGCATAATGGATACCGAATAAATCTTGGAGGGGTCAATACCCATCTTCTCGGCCCAGTAGGTCTTGGCCAGGGCTCCAAACATTTGTTGTGGAGACTTGCAGGTGGAAAGGTTGTCCAACAAATCCGGATAGAAGGTTTCGCAGAAGTTGATCCAGCCGGGACTGCAGGAAGTGAACATGGGCAGAGTCCCGCCTTCCTTCAAACGCTTCAATAGTTCGTTGCCTTCTTCCAAAATAGTAAGGTCAGCGGAAAAGTTGGTGTGCAGAACATAATCAAAACCGATTTGCCTTAGTCCCTGTACAAAGGTTCCCATCGGCATTTCACCGGTCATCATGCCTATTTCTTCAGCAATAGCCACTCTGACTGCAGGTGCTATCTGGGTTATCACCACTTTGTCGGGATTAGCTACTGCAGCCAGGAATTCATCAATCTGTTCTCTTTCGCCGATGGCGCCAACCGGGCAGGCATGGATACATTGTCCACACATTACGCAAGGACTGTCAATCAAGGCTTTACCCAGGGTGGGAACCACCATAGAATTATAGCCGCGTCCTTCCAGACCCAAGGCATTTACGCTCTGGACAACGGAACAGGCTTCGATGCAACGGCGACAAAGTATGCATTTATCCTGATCCCGGAATAGGGCGGGAGTGGAAAAGTCTTTGGCAAATCCCCGTACCTTGTATTCAAAAGGATTCTCTCTTATGCAGTATTCCTGGGCCAGGTCCTGCAGTTCGCAATTGCCGTTTCTTATACAATTCAGGCAGTCCTGCGGGTGATTGGATAGTATCAATTCCAGTATGGTTTTTCTGGCTTCTAAAACCTTCGGGGTTCTGGTTTTTACGACCATTCCTTCAAAAACGGGCATGGCGCAGGCCGCTTGCAGCAACCGGTTGCCTTCTACTTCACATACACATACTCTGCAGTTGGCTTTAATCGACTGGTCAGGATGAAAACACAGGGTAGGTATTTTAATGCCGACTTCACTAGCTGCCTGCAGGATGGTAGAGCCCTCAGGAACGGATACTTTAATTCCGTCTATTGTCAGGTTAACCATTCATATTCCCTCCTTTGCTCTTTCCTACACGAATTTAGCTTCGTAGTCGGCTTTGAAGTGCTTGATGGTGGTCAATACCGGAGCAGGGGCGGCCTGACCCAGGCCGCAGAGACACGAATAGGACATTACTGTACCTAACTTCTCCAGCAAAGCAACATCCTTGTTCGAGCCGCGTCCTTCGTTAATCTTTTCCATTAGTTCTGCGGTTCTGGCGGTGCCTTCGCGGCAGGGCGCACATTTTCCGCAGGATTCATGTTCAAAAAAGCCTGCTATCCTGGTGGCTACATCCACAATGTCCCGGCTCTCGTCAATAACGAAAGTAGCCCCGGAGCCTAAGGTAGCTCCTATAGAGGACATGGAGTCGAAAGCCACCGGGGTATCCAATAAGGCTTCAGGGATGAAAGCGCCTGAAGTTCCGCCGATTTGCACCGCTTTGAATTTTTTGCCGCCGGGGATACCTCCGCCGAATTGGAAGACTATCTCCCTGATAGTGGTGCTGGTAGGAACCTCGAAAAAGGTTCTGTTGTTGATATCGCCGGTCAGGGTAAAGACTTTGGTTCCCGGATAGGCAGGATTGCCAATACCGGCATACCAATCGGCTCCCTTTTCAATTATGACGGGAATGTTGGCGAAGGTCTCAACATTATTGACGATAGTGGGTTTGGACCATAGTCCTTCAGAAGGTGGATAGGGGGGTTTAAAGCGAGGTTCACCGCGTTTGCCTTCAATGGATTCGATAAGAGCGGTCTCTTCACCGCAAACATATGCTCCGGCTCCGCTTCTAACTTCGATATCAAAATCCTTTACCAATCCCTTTTCTTTAGCCTGGTTAATCGCAGTATTTAGGGTACTTACCAGGAAAGGGTATTCTCCTCTAAGATATATATAACCCTGGGTCGCTCCAATAGCATAAGCACAAATAGCCATTCCTTCAATTAAAGTGTGCGGGTCGTTTTCCATGATCAAACGGTCTTTGTAAGTACCTGGCTCGCCTTCATCAGCATTACATATGACATATTTCTGCTCAGCCTGTGCGCCAGCGGCAAAAGACCACTTCATTCCACAATTAAAACCAGCACCACCGCGGCCCCGTAGATTGGATTTCTTAACTTCGGCAATGAGATCTGCGGTATTCATAGCACGAGCTTTTTCCAGGGACTTATAGCCGCCCTGAGCCAAATAGTCATCGATCTTCAGGGGGTCGATCTTACCGTAGTTCCGCAGCACTATACGCATTTCTTCGGCCATTCGTATGCCTCCTTTCTGTATTCTTTAATAACCCCAACTAAAGTTCTTTGAGGTCCCGCTTTATTTATATTCCGCAATAATGGCCGGGATTTGTGCTGGACTTACATCCAGGTAAGGCTTACCGTTGATGGTGATGACCGGTGTAGCCTGGCATTGCCCAACACACTCGGTGAATTCCAGAGCAAATTTTCCATCGGCCGTACTTTCTCCCATCTTGATTCCGAGTTCTCTTTCCAGGGCTGCTACAACATCTGCTGCTCCAGCTACATGACAGGGAGCACTTTCACAAATTCTAACAACATTCTTACCTCTAGCTTCGACCGAAAACATAGAGTAAAAAGTAGCTATACCATAGGCTTCAGCAGTTGATAGTTTGAATACACGAGCAGCTTCAGCTATGGCTTCCTCCGGCAGGTAACTGAATTCTCTCAATAGCGCATGGTAAGCTTCAATGATTCCCCCTACTTTTCCATCGTACCGGGCAATTATTTCCTTGTAGTCCATCCTCCAATACCTCCTTCCTTTGTTTATTTGGTTTTGTAGCAACTGCCATAGAGCTACTAGTCCACACTTATGCTTAACATAATATAATACTGAACAAATAGAAAGTTCAAAATTTCTCAAATTAGCAGAATTTTTTGGGATTTATTAGTGAATGGTTCGTTTTATTCCTTTTTCATTAGTTTCTTATTTATCTGGATGGTCTATACTAAAGAATGAGTCAAGGGAAGGTTCTGTGAAGCAAGTTTTGGATTCAAATAGAGTTATTGGTAAATATTTGGGACTAGATAATTTTAGGGCAAGCTCCATGCTTGCCCTACATTGAAGTCATGTTTAAATATTTAAGGATTTAACCCTGCTTCAGTTCCTCCCGGCGCCGGAAATAATGGGGGGAGTCGCCCCATTTCCAATAACCCAGCTTAAACCCGCCGGCCTCAACCTCCGCTGTTATTTCTTCCATACTCTTCTGCTCTTTATTATCGTAGAGAGAATAATCACTTCGTTTTTCTTCCGGGGTGAGTACCGGCATTATTATATTGGCACCGGCCATTAACCCCCATCTCAGTCCGAGCGGATTAATGCTCTGCAAAGCGGTGGAAGCCACCATATTAATATCCGGCATGGCCAGGCGGGCCAGGGCCAGCATTTTGAGGGTCAGGGTAAAGACATCCCGCTGGTGCCTATCCGGAACCCGCGCCAGGGGAGTATCGGAATGGGGGATATAGGGACCCAAACCCAGCATATCAATATCCCTTTTTTGAAAAAAGGTCAGGTCTTGAGCCAGCTGTTCATTGCTCTGTCCGGGCAGTCCCACCATAATCCCCGTCCCCACCTGGTAGCCGATATCCTTCAAGGCGTCCAAGCATTCCAACCGTCTATCATAAAGCTGGGAGGGAGGATGTATTTTTTTAAACAAGACGGGGTCGGAAGTTTCGATACGCAAGAGGTAACGATGAGCACCTGCCTGCCAAAGTTGCAGGTATTGCTGGTAGCTTAATTCGCCCACACTCAATGTAACCCCCAGGCTCTGATGGCTCCGCTGTTTGCTGCTGAGAATAATTTTCTCGACTATAGCCGCTAAAAAATCTACCTGCTCCTGGCTGTCTATCTCCCCCGACTGCAGGGCAATGGATTGAAAGCCCATGTTGTAAGCCATCATAGCCAATTCTATTATTATTTCCTCATCAAGCCGGTAACGATGGATTTTTTCGTTGCTTTTCCTCAATCCGCAGTAGAGGCAGTTGCGCGGGCAATAGTTGGAAAATTCGATAAGTCCACGCAGGTATACCTCCTTTCCCAGCTGTTTAATTCGGGTATTATGGGCCGCTTGCAGCAGGGAATTAAGGATTTCCGGCTCATTGCTGTTTAGGATTTCAACTATTTCTTGTTCCCGGTAAGGGTTCATCTTCAAAACACTCCTTGAGGATAGCAATCAATTGTTGCAAATCAGCCGGGGGAAGCGAATGGGCGTTGTCTATCAATAGTCCATATTTATCATTCAGCTTTACGCGCAATGGCTTTAAAGATAAATCAGCAAAATTTCCCAGCAAGTGAGCCCATCTGCTGCCATAAATCCTGGCCCAACGTATTCTTATTTGGGGATAAATACGCAATATCTGATTATCGCAAAAACGAAGGTATTCCTCACCGTCTTTTTCCGGGTACCGGTCAAGAATGCTCTTAAATTCTTCTAAGGATTCCTGCACTTTTTTCACCACCTAAGCCTGAATTAGAGGAACAAATCCCTCTCTCCATTCTTGATACGTTCCAACATTTCCACTACCGTAGCTCTCACTTGTTCATTGGGAAGGGCCGCCAGTTCCTTATCAATTAAATAGGAAGCCGCCTCTTTGGTTTCTTCACTGGCATAATCTAAAAGATATTCTTTGAAGGTCAAAATGGCGTTGGGCATACAAAGATTATGGATTTTACCTTTCTTGGCTATTCCCATAAAGCAGCCGCCGGTACGACCACAACGATAATCGGCCGTGCAAAAGGAAGTGATAAAACCGAGCCTGGCCATGTCCCGGATGGCTTCGTCCAGGCTGCGGTTATCGCCCAGAATAAACTGCTGCCGTTGATAGTCCACAGCATCTTCAGTATAGCTTCCCACACCTATATTGGAACCGGCATCTATCTGGCTGCAGCCCACCTGAATGACCTCATTGCGAATCTCCGCATTTTCGCGGGCGGTCAATATCATTCCGGTGTAGGGAACAGAAAGACGAATAACCGTAACCAGTTTTTTGAAGGTCTTATCATCCACATAATAGCTGTTGTTTTGCAGAAATGGGGTATTCAAAGCAGGTTGCAGGCGGGGGAAAGATATAGTATGGGGTCCAACCCCAGCAAATTTTTCTTCCAGATCGATGGTATGCATTAAGAGTCCCATTACTTCAAACTTCCAGTCATACAAGCCGAAAAGGGCTCCAATACCCACATCATCCACTCCGGCATCCATAGCCCGGTGCAGGGCATAGAGACGCCAACCGTAATCCGCTTTTAAGCCACGGGGATGAAGCTTTTTGTAGGACGGATAGTGGTAGGTTTCCTGGAAGACCTGAAAGGTGCCGATACCTACTTCTTTTAATATACGGAGATCTTCAATGGACATGGGTGCAGCATTAACATTGACCCGGCGAATTTCACCATTTCCTTCTTTGGTTGCATAGGCAGTTCTCAGGGTGGCGGCAATATAGTTGACATCAGATTTGGGATGTTCTCCATAAACCATGATTAAGCGTTTGTGGCCTTTGCCTATCAGAGCTTTAACTTCTGCGCTTAATTCCGAGGCATTCATTCTTTTTCTGATGGTTTCCCGGTTATCGCAGCGAAAACCACAATACACACAGTTATTTACACAATAGTTGCTGACATAAAGCGGTGCAAAAAAAACAATCCTTCTTCCATAGACCTTATGTTTAATCTGTAGACCGGTAGCATACATTTCCTCCCAGAGCTCTTCATCAGTGCAATTAAGCAGGGCGGCCGTTTCCGCCGGTTCCAGACGGTTCAGCTCCAGGGCTTTAGCCATGATTTCTCGAATTTGCTGCTTTTCCGGCTGTTTGTTAGCCATCAGGGTTTCCTGGATAAAGCCTTCGTTAATAAAGCTTTTCCCATTATTCTTGTACTTTTCAATCTGCTCCGGCTTAATAACACTATCAATCCACCGGTTAAGTGATACCGCTTCCATACTAATTCTCCTCCTTTTAACTTTTGATTCAACTGCAAAAAGGTATTAATATTTATCGGCTTGCATAAATATACCGCTCGCAGTCTATGCATGGGCAACACCTGCGGCTTGTCTCGCGGCTCAAGGGGTACCGCGCTAATCTCCCGTCCATGGTCACTAGCGCTCTCGCGACGTCCTGTCGCTCGCCCCCTTTCGCCTGCTCGCCTTTGCCGGATGTTGCATCCATGCTTCGCCAACGCTCGCTTTGTATATTTATGCAACCCTTATGCAACAAAAGGGGTTTTTGCTGCGGAGTCAACCCTTAAACTAACAAACCGCTCACCCTGAAAAGAGGCAAGCGGTCAATACTTACTATGCTTCCCCCCTTAAATTCAGTTCCCACCTCATTATCAGGGTGCTAATATGCTATTCTTACAATTATTCTTAGCTTCCTTTAGTTAAGGCGCTTTTTACGGTTACCCCGGATATATTTCCCAGTTTCCCGGTTAGGGCTCCCAATTCGTCAATGCTGCCGTCTACAATTAAAGCGATAACCGCCAGTTCTTTTTGGCGATAGGGAAGTCCCAGGCGACCAATAATCATGCTGGCATGCTTGCTTAAAACCTGGTTTACCTGGGGAACGGCATCATGATTCTCCACCACAATACCTATTACTCCAATACGATTATCAGACAAAGGTTTTCCTCCCTCCAATGGTTGTTATGCCCATTTGGCAATAACTTAACAACTTAAGTGTCTGGCACCTTAAAAAAAGTGCTTATCCTGATAAGGACTCAGGATAAGCACCGTATTAACTGGATTTCCTGACCCCTCTAAAGCAGCTTATGGCCTTTTTATCAGGGACTAAAACTTATTGTATTATTGTTATAATACCTTATTTGTAAAAGAAATACCAGTTTAAATATTTTTAGTTAAATTTGGCCTGATAGTCAGCATTAAAGTTCTTTATGGTAGTCAGTACCGGAGCAGGTGCTGCCTGGCCCAGCCCACACAGGCAGGCCACTGACATCACTTTGCCCAAACGGCCTAGAAGTTCAACATCTTCCGCACTGCCTTCGCCGGCATTAAGCCGTTCCATCATTTCATGCATTCTCTTGGTACCTTCGCGGCAGGGTGAACACTTGCCACAGGATTCATGTTCGAAGAATTTGGCGATTCGGGCTACGACATCAACAATGTCGCGGCTTTCGTCCATTACGAAAACTGCACCGGAACCAAGCACGGCACCAATTGAGTTCATGGAGTCAAAATCAATAGAGGTATCCAAGTTGGACTCAGGGATAAAACCACCCGATGTTCCACCTATCTGCACCGCTTTGAACTTTTTACCGCCGGCTATACCGCCGCCGAGTCCGAAAATGACCTCTCTGATAGTGGTGTTGGTAGGTACTTCGAAAAAGGTGCGGTTATTGACATCACCAGTCAGGGTTAAAACTTTGGTACCTGGATAATTAGGAGCGCCAATGGCTTTGTACCAATCTCCGCCTTTTTCAATAATAATGGGAATGTTGGCGAAGGTTTCAACATTATTTACAATAGTCGGTTTTTGCCACAAACCAATAACCGGTGGAAAGGGAGGTTTGAAGCGGGGCTCACCCCGATGTCCCTCAATGGATTCAATCAGAGCGCTTTCTTCACCACAAACATAGGCTCCTCCACCCATCCGGACTTCCACATCAAAATCACCCAGTACGCCCTTGGCTTTAGCCTGGGCAATGGCCTGGTTTAAAGTGTCGACTACATAGGGATATTCCCCTCGGCAATAAATATAGCCTTTTTTGGATCCTATAGCATAGCCACATATAGCCATACCTTCGATTACGCTCTGGGGGTCGTTTTCCATAATGATACGATCTTTATAGGTACCGGGTTCTCCTTCATCTGCATTACAGACTACATATTTTTCTTCCGATTGCACCTGATAAGAGAAATTCCATTTCATGCCGGCATTGAAACCAGCACCCCCGCGTCCTCGCAGATTGGATTTTTTTACTTCTTCAATGACTTCCGTTTGCTTCATGCTGCGGGCCTTTTCCAGTGATTTGTAACCCCCGGCAGCAATATAATCATCGATTTTCAGTGGATCAATCTTACCGTAGTTGCGCAAGACTATGCGCATTTCCTCGGCCATTGTATTCCCTCCTTTCTTTTTCTTCTGCTTTACCTGTATTCAGCCAGAACCCCGGATACTTTTTCCGGAGTCATATCTCCATAGGGTTTACTGTTGACGGTAATAACCGGGGTGGCCTGACACTGACCTACGCATTCGCATAATTCCAGGGTAAACTTTCCGTCAGGAGTTGTTTCACCCATCTTGATTCCCAGTTCCTTTTCCAGAGCAGCTATAACTTCAGCGGCACCGGCTACATGGCAGGGAGCACTTTCACAAATACGGATAACATTTTTGCCTCTCTTTCCCACTTTAAGGTAGGAATAGAATGTGGCTACCCCCCAGGCTTTAGCGGTTGGAATACCAAAAACCTCAGCAGCAACCCGGATAGCATCTTCCGGAATATAACTGTATTCCCGTTGCAGGGCATGATAGGCTTCTATGATTCCACCGGGAAGATCCTGGTATTTGCTGATTATATCCTCATAGTTTGCCATTGGTTAATATTCACCTCCCTGTTATTTAGCATTGTTATTTGAAACGCTTACGATTATAAATATTACCTTTGGTTAAACTGCACTCCTATCCAGAAGCAGTATCGAAACTTCCGAACCTGCTTCCATCGGCGGATGCCCGGGTGGAAAATCAATAAGGGCATTGCAATCTACCAAAGAACGAATCATACTAGGCTTTTGCCCGGGTAATATAGATACGGTCCATCCATCTTCTCGGGGTGTAGCCTGGGCCCGGATAAACCTGCGCGAAGCAGTTTTCTTGGCATAAGGGCTGGAGCATATGGCATTTACCCGGGGCAACAGAGGTTCAATTCCCTGTAAAGCTCTTAAGGCCGGGGTAGCAAAAAGATGATAGCCTACTGCACAGGCTGCCGGATTACCGGAAAGCGAAATAATGAGCCGGGAACCCAGTAGGGCACCTCCATTATGACTTCCTGGTTGTATGGGAATCTCCCGAAACAGGGGACGAGCTCCAATTTCATCTATTAATACATGAATCTCATTAATACCATCGGTATAAGTCCCGCCGGTGGTTATTACCAGCTCAGACTGCTCCAGCATTTGCAAAAGCTGGGTTTTGATTTGAGTCATATCCTTTTGGCCGGCCAGCTCAATTGAGCTTATCAGGCCTCCGTCCAATTTGACCAGGGATGCCAGCATAGGGCCGTTGGCATCGCGAATTTCTCCCCTGGCGGCTTGGCTTGAACAGGGTACTACATTTGAACCCAGGCTTAATATCGATACTCGGGGACGGCGATAAACCTGGATCTGCCCATGGCCAAAGGTAGCCAGTAAGGCCACCAATCCCGGTGTAATCCGGGCAGCTTGATCCAATATCAAATCTCCTTTATGAAAATCCTCCCCGGGTTGTTTAAAATTGTTCCCGGGCTTGACAAATTCAAGAGATTTCAGGTAATTGTCCTTGATTTGTACTTTTTCATGTGGTATAACGGCAACTGCTCCATCTGGAAGCAATCCACCTGTCAATACTCCGACTGCTTGCCCGGGAACCAGAGGAGAATTTGGTACCTCACCCATTTTAAGCTGACCAATAACCAGGAGCTGGTCGTAATTACCAGATAAATCAGGATTTACAGCATAACCATCTACAGCTGATCGCAGTTCACCAGGCATATTGCCATCGGCCAAGATCTCAGTACTGCTAATCCTTCCTACTGCCTCCAGTAAAGAAACTGGTTCATCAGCCAGCGGTTCAATATTCTTAATTAATTCTTGTTGAGCATCTTCCAGACTATTAAGCATAATCGCTTTATACCTCCGGTATTAAAGATAAGTAGCTTTTCCAAAAGGACAGGCCGGGAAGTGACATACCTTGCAATCTTCACAAAAACCGCCATGTCCCAGGGCTACTATATCAGAACGGTTTATCCGTTCCTCGGCAAAAATCCGGGGCAGGAGTAAATCCAGGGTAGTAAACTTGCTATATAATGCTCCTCCCGGTACCCCACAAATGGGAACATGTCCCTGGTAAGCCAGCATAAACTGGGAACCAGGCAGAACCGGAGCACCATAGAATACTACTTCAGCTCCAGAGGCCTTTATTCCTAGCGGGGTAACATCATCCGGATCAACGGACATTCCGCCAGTTATGATAATAAAATCCGCGCCTTCTCCAATAAAACGCTGAATCTCCGCAGCAATAATTTCTGGACTATCAGGAACAATTGTCTGGCTCATAAAGCGCCCCCCGAAAGGGGTAATTTTTTTGCGTATAACCCGGCCAAAACCATCCTTTATTCTACCGTAGCAAACTTCATTGCCGGTAGTAATTACGGCTGTCCAGAGATTCTTAAAAGGCTTAACTGAAACCAGGGGACGGGGGTTAGAACAGAGTTTTTCTGCTTCTTCAACCAGGCTGCGCTCCACAGCGATGGGAACCACCCGGGTCCCAGCCAGCTTTTGTTCCTTTACTACGGTGCGATTATTGTGCAAAGTCGCGAAAATAACAGAATCGAGATTGTTTATCCAATGCAACTGGTCTACCTGTATCTTCAAAAGGCCATCGTAAGCGGCCATAAGATTAATCCGGCCATGGCTGGGCTCACTTAGATTAATACCTGGCCCGGACGCACTTTGCGCCAGGCGGAGAGCTGCCTCATCTTCGTGAATCAACTCCTCACCAGCTTCCCAGATATAAATGTGCTCCTTGCCCAGATTTTGCAGCAGAGGAACATCAGCAGCGGAAATGATTTGCCCCCTTCTGAAAGCGCGGCATTTCTCTCGCCCCGGAATAATCTTGATTATATCATGGCCTAAAACCTGGCCTATTGCTTCATTTACAGGTACCTTGCGCATTAACTATCCTCCTAGATTTTTTCCAGCTTAACCGCACAGACCTTGTATTCACCAGTTCCGGTTATCGGATCAAGATGATGACTGGTCAAGGCATTGGTGGGAGTCTCGCTGTAATGGAATGACATCCAGATTATGCCGGGCATTACCCGGTCGGTCACTCTGACAGCGGTAACCACTTCGCCACGCCGGGAAGTAACTTTCAATTTATCGCCGGTTTTAATTCCCATCTTCTCAGCATCAGCCGGATTAAGTTCCGCCATTTCTTTATCCCAAACACTCATTATTCCCATGGAATAAGGAGTTGTTACATTATAGTGCTGGAGAATCCTACCAGTGGAAAGCAGGAAGGGATAATCCTCATCCGGCATTTCTCCCGGAGGTATATGGTCGGAAGGCTGGAACAGGCCCAGACCACGGGTGAACTTGCCCACATGCATGAACTGAGTTCCCGGATGGTCAGTGGTAGGACAAGGCCATTGCAGGCTGCCCAATTCCTCCAGCCGGTCATAATTGATTCCCGCCATGGAAGGAGCCAGGGAAGCCATTTCATCCCAAATTTCGCGGGGGCTTGCATAATTCATGGGATAGCCCATGCGGCTGACCATTTCGCAGATAGTCTGCCAGTTGGCTCTTCCCGGAATGGGTTCGATGGCTTTTCTAACTCTTTGTACCCGGCGCTCGGTATTGCTAAAGGTGCCGTCACATTCAGCAAAACTAGCAGCAGGTAATATTACATCAGCATATTCGGCGGTTTCCGTAAGAAACAGTTCCTGAACCACCAGGAACTCCAGGGCTTCCAGCCCACCGCGGATGTGGTGGCTGTTGGGATCGGTCAGTACCGGATTCTCACCCAGTATATACATGGCTTTTACCTTGCCTTCGTGAGCGGCCTCAAACATTTCCGGAATTTTTAAACCAATCTTATCCGGCATAGGCCGACCCCAGGCCTTTTCAAATTTTTCCTTGACTGCGGGCAGGGTGACATTCTGGTAGCCCTGGTATACATTGGGCAGAGCTCCCATGTCACAAGCACCTTGCACATTGTTCTGACCGCGAATGGGGCATACACCCACTCCTGCCCGGCCCATATGACCGGTTAGCATAGCCAGGTTGGCCAAACTCATAACATTTCGGGTTCCACAAATGTGTTCGGTTATTCCCAGGGTATAGAAAATCATGGCCCGGTCCGTAGTAGCATAGAGGCGGGCGACTTCATAAAGTACATCAACCGGAATGCCCGTTAATTCCGCTACATATTCGGGCGGGTAGTTTTCTACCGTGGCCTTGAGAGCTTCATAGTTTTCGGTCCGCTCTTCAATGAATTTCTTGTCCTCAAGACCTTCTTTAATAATAATATGCATCAAGCCATTGATAAGAGGAATGTCGGTACCTGGTTTCTGGCGAAGCCAGTAATCTGCTTCATCCACCAGGTCGATGTGGCGGGGATCGCAAACCACCAGTTTGCAGCCCCGGCGGGCGGCTTGCCGCATCTTGTAGCCGGTTACGGGATGAGCTTCAGTGGTATTGGTACCAATAAGGAATAGGAGTTCCGCGTCAGTGGTAATTTCACTGATGGCGTTAGTCATTGCGCCGCTTCCAAATGTGGTGGCCAGACCGGCCACGGTGGGCGCATGTCAGGTACGGGCGCAGTGGTCAACATTGTTGTTGCCCATAACTGCGCGGGTAAATTTCTGCACCAGGTAATTTTCTTCATTGGTACAACGAGCCGAACTCAGGGCGGCGAAAGATTCGGAGCCGTACTGGGCCTTTATCTCGCCAAAGCGCTGGGCAATCAAGTCAAAGGCTTCATCCCAGCTGGCCTCTTCGAATTTGCCGTTTTTCTTTATTAAGGGGGTGGTAAGCCGCTTTTCATTGTAGATAAAATCCCATCCAAAACGACCTTTAACACAGAGGGAACGCTGGTTGACCGTGCTGTCGGGATTGGAGAGAACACCTATTACCTTGCCATTTTTTACGGCCAGGTCAAAGTTGCAGCCGGTTCCGCAGAAGGGGCAGGTAGTCCGTACTCTGTCAATTTCCCAGCGACGTCCCTGACCAACCATGGTTTTTTCCTGCAGGGCTCCGGTGGGACATACTGCCACACACTGGCCGCAAAAGACGCAATCAGAATCAATGTAGTCAACATCGCCGGCGGTAGTAGCCTTGCGATGGAAACCCCGGTTAAGGTAACTCAGGTTGTCCTGGCCGGTCATCTCCTCACACGCCCGGACACAGGCACCACAGAGTATACATTTGTTCATATCGCGCAAGATAAAGGGGTTGGTATCATCGATAGCGTATTCATGTTTCTCACCAACAAAGGGGCTTTCCTTAACGCCATACTGGTAGCAATAATCGGCCAATTTACAGTTACCCAGTTTATCGCAAGTCATGCAGTCCAATGGGTGATTGGCTACCAGCAATTCAAGGATGGTCTTCCTGGCTTCGACCACGGCGGGGGAATTGGTTTTAACTACCATTCCAGGGAAAATAGGCGTCACACAGGAGGCCGGTAAAAGACGATTGCCTTCTACTTCGACCACGCACAGGCGACAAGCACCCAGGGCGCTGAGGTCAGGATCATAACATAGCCTTGGAATATTAATCCCAACACTGTCAGCGGCCTTCATTATCGTTGTACCCGCCGGGACTTCAACCTCCTTTCCATCAATAGTGATTTTGATCAGTTCCACTCCCATCACTCCTTTCAAATTCTAACAACTCCCAAGAAATCAAACCTACAGACAAAAACAAACCTCCCGTATTTCGAAGAAAGTCCAATTATCACCTGCCAGGCTTATCCGATATCCAGGGCAAAATTGGATAAACCTAATCTAATAGTGAATTTGATCTCCTTTCCAAATAAGGGAGGCACAAGCGTTTCCACTTATACCGCGGCCGTTGAACCATGGATTAAATACTCAATCCCGGTAAAAAAGAAAGTATAAAATGCTTTAATCTGCCATAAGTTTTATACTTCTTTAATGGGCTCAGGGAGTCTGGCTTTCTCCACCATAAAAGTCCGATTCTCCCTGAAAAATGAGTTTCAATCATTAGGCTCAAAGGCTTGGAGCCGGTTCTATTCAATTAAACAAAAAACAGGTGTTGTGTGTTGTAAAAAAGCACAGTAACACCTGTTCAATTAATTGAACAGTTTTTTCACTACTCCTTTCCACAATACGGGGAGGCATAAGCGTTTCCACTTATGCCTATAGGCCCTGTAACCTGGACTTGTCTGTAGGTTAAGAGGGCTCGGATACATATTAAGATATAATAAAAAAACAGGTGTTATGGAATAGCACATAAACACCTGTTCCTTTGACGAACAGCTAAATAAGTACTCCTTTCCACAATACGGGGAGACATAAGCGTTTCCACTTATACCTATAGGCCCTATAATCATAACCGCAGTCTTAGATTAATATGGCTCGGAGCTCTTTTCTTTTGAGCTCAGCATACTATAAATAATGGAGCTAATCAATAGAGCAAAGTTATACTATGTAATATTTACATACTATTTATAAATTTTATATATAATTATTTATTAAACCAGCTTAAAACAAAGTTCGTTGTTATAGGTCTGATGATATAACGAGGTGAAATATGTCCCCCGCTAAGCGGCCGCCTATTAACAAAACAGGCGGCGGGTTCTAATCCCCCGCCTCGTTGCAGGTTTGTTTAAACTGCCGCAGTTTCTGCCGATGCTTAAAGTAGCCCATAAGAGTCATCTTACTTAAAAAATGATACGTTCCGGATGGCAATAGACATTGAACTGCTCTCCCCGGGTGAAACCCGCGATACAGATACCTAGTTTTTCAGCCAGTTCTACTGCGAGCAGCATGGCAGCCGAACGAGATAGGATAAGCGGTATCCCCCTGCGGGCAACTTTAAACATTATCTCTGAGGCAACTCGTCCACTCAAAACCAGACATTTATCATCCAGAGAAATGCCGTTCAAAAATGCATAACCCATAACCTTATCTACGGCATTATGCCTTCCGATATCCTCATACCTGACAATTAGGCCTGAATTATCAGCCAGGGCTGCACTGTGAACTCCCCCGGTCCGGCGAAAGGTAAGCGACTTTTCTTCTAATAAAGAAATGAGTTGCAATAGCTGGGATGCAGGGATGCGAAAGTCTGATTTCACCGGCTTAATTTGGCAAGCATCTTTGGCAAAATAGAAACTGCTATTTAGTGTTTCATTATCCTCTGGGAAATAGCGCTTGTGCCCATAACCATTGGAAGGAGTATCTATCTTCCCCTCTATAAAGAGTATTCCTTTATTGGAGTCATGATGTATATCTTGAATATCAGCCGGGTCTGAAATAAGTCCTTCGTTTAGGAGATAACCCACCCCCAGTTCCTTATACCCTTGAGGGGAGCAGACCAGGGTAGATAGTTCTTGCCCGTTGGCATATACCGTAAGGGGAACCTCAATAACCAGTGTATCTCTGTAAGGTCTTACCTCTCCCTGGCGATATATTAGAATATCTTTCTCTTCAAACAATAATGCATCACTCAAGTTAATTCCCAACCCTTCTTTCTTTTACCTCCAACACCCTGGCAATATTAAAAACACTTTCATTTTATCATCGACCGCGCCTGAATCCTAATATGTTATAATATATTAGCATATACAAGGATAGATATCTAATTTACGGAAATATCATGCCCAGGGTCTAAACCGGCATATAAATGAGACTTGTTGGTCTTACTTTTTATGCAAATTTTATGTATTGAGCCATATGTTGTTTTTTAGTAAAGGTTTTAACCTTAAACAATACTGTAACAAGAGGGGAAGATAATGTTGTTGGATTTGATAACCAAGAGCTTTGCGAACGTTCTTACATTAATGAACCTGGTTTTTGGTTCCATGGCCATTATTTTAGTTCAACACCTACACTATTCTTGGGCAGCCATTTTTATTTTATTTGCCGTATTTATGGACGGTATGGATGGCAAGATAGCGAGGAGATTTGGGGCAACTTCGGAGCTGGGAAAAGAATTGGATTCTCTTTGCGATCTGGTTTCCTTTGGAGTAGCTCCTGCGGTTTTGCTTTATGTCCAGGTATTCCTGGAGAGTTATCATCTGCCCGGATTAATTGCTGCTTTGTTTTTTATAATATGTGGGGCTTTGCGCTTAGCCCGTTTTAATGTATTAAATATTCATGAGTATTTTTTGGGTATACCTATTACCCTGGCCGGGTTTTTATTGGCCATTATTTCACTGCTCGCAGACAATATATATCCTATGGTAATTCTCTTGCTGGTAGTTTTTCTTTCTCTTATGATGATTAGTAATATTAAGATAAGAAAGATTTAATTCTCTCCATAGCGAAATTGACATAGCTGCCTGGCAAAACTAACTGGCAGGTCAGTCGTGATTTTGTTGGCCAAAAGCCTGTATTTTGCTAAGCGGTTAGCTATATGAACAGCTTTATCGATTTTTTGAAAGGATTATCAGGATATGATGGATAAAATCCTGCTTGAAGAAAAGTTAAAACTTATGGCCAACCGCCGCCCGCAAATACTTGGACATAAAGAATTTTTAAAGACAGCAGTATTATTACCACTGGCTGAATATCAAAATGATCTCTGCATCTTATTTGAAAAAAGAGCCGCTGACCTTAATGTACAACCAGGGGAGATATGTTTCCCCGGAGGGCAGATTGAAGCAATTGACCAGGGGGCAAAGGAAGCTGCCATTAGAGAGACTTGTGAAGAACTGGGGCTTAATACAGGAGATATAGAAGTAGTAGCTCCACTGGATATTTTTGTTAGCCCCTTTAACCTAATTGTTAATCCTTTTGTAGGCAAGATTAAAGATTATCAAAAGATTAAAATCAATAGCGAAGTTGAATATGTCTTCTATGTGCCTCTCAATTATCTTCTTAAGATAGAGCCGCCTTGTGCTCCGCTGGGTCTCAAACTGGTTCTTCCCCAGGGATATCCCTATGATTTGATTCCCCATGGGAGGAATTACCCTTACCGGGATGCCCGCTATCCCCAGTACTTTTACCTTTGGGAAAAAGAGGTAATATGGGGTCTTACCGCCCGCATACTCAACCACTTTCTGGATTTGCTGAAGGCTTAAAGGATTATATTAATAAAAGCTAACTGCTTCTCCGTTTTTTTATCTTCTCAAATATTTCCTCAAGCAGTTCACCGGTATTTCCATCTTGCAATTTGACTACTGCTGCATGATCAAGCGGGGTAGGTCCTTTATTAATAATTATCAAATACTGGGTAAAGGTGCTGAACTCCTTAACAAAACCGGCCAGCGGGTAGACGGTCAAGGAAGAACCAATTACGACCAAAACCCTGGCTCCCAATATTCTATCCATAGCGTCCGGGTAATTTTTAATATGTTCTCCAAAAAGAACTACATCTGGTTTCAGGATGCCGCCGCATTGAGAACAACGGGGAATAACCTCCGGGTAAGTATTAACGTAATTACTGTCATGTACAAAACGGCAATTACGTTCCTGACATATAAAACGTGCACCATTGCCGTGAATAGGAATTACTTTTTGACTCCCGGCCTTTTGATGAAGGTTGTCGATGTTCTGAGTGACTATGGCCTTGACGATGCCTGCTTTTTCCATTTCCGCCAGCACCTTATGTGTTTTGCCCGGTTCTACCGGAGGAAAGATGAAGTACTGCCGGTAAAACTTATAAAATTCCAATGGATTATTGCGAAAGAAGTCTATGTTAATAATATTCATTACCCGGTTTTCTCCGAGTTTTCGGTATATTCCCTCTGGTCCACGAAAGTCTGGAATACCTGCCTCTGTGCTAATACCAGCACCCGTCACCACAACTGTGTTATGGGAGCGATCAAGAATCTCCACAACACGGTCAATGCTTTTCTCCATAATTATAACCACTCCTTTCCTGAGGCACAAAACGTCATGAAAGAGTTTCTTTCAGACTTATAACCATTCCTTCCTTGAGGCACAAAACGTCATGAAAGATTTCTTTCAAACTTATAACCATTCCTTTCTTAAGGCACAAAACGTCATGAAAGATTTTCTTTCAAACTTATCTCTCCCTCTACCATTATAATAGAGCGGTTTTGATTTAATAAGTCCAAAACTATTTGTTGCTTTAAGTAGCCAGTAAAAGCACGATATTAACATTTTCGCTGCTGTTTTACCTGGCCACTGTCATGATTTACCTAAAGGATAATGTCGAAGGAAATCGAACCATTAATATATCTGGGTGGTATTTTGTGGTTAGTCAGGTTGTTGTTTGGTATTTAAAACAGTGGAAACCATCTTCTTAAAGCACCCTGTAATGTGGGAACCGGTTCCCGAACCATTAATGTTCCTATTATCCAACTGGAAATTTGATTTATTAATGGCTCTACTACTATCATACGAGGAGGTAAGCAATGCTCAAGAAACTATTCGCACTAATAATGATAGGATGTTTTACGCTAAGTTTCCCAGTCAATCCGCTCGATGTGACCTGGGCTGCTCCTATTATAAGAGCAGGCCCGGATGAGATTGATTACTCGGAGTATATGCTCTTGCTGGATAATCCCAGAGCCAATATACCGTCTGAAGAAATAGAGAAATCTAAGCCGCCAAGTAGTTCAAAGGCTACGGAGAATCTTTCCGGGCAGGCAGCTAAACCCATACAGCCTGCAGAGAGCAAAACAACAACTAACAACAAATATGTAAGCATTTACAAAAACAATTATCCTGCCTATGCCAAAGAAGAACTGCCCATTGTAGAGGAATTTCGTTCCAATTATAATGGAACTCTGGCTCATGCCATAGTGGGAAGAGCTATCTGGTATATGGAATATGGCTATATGATTTATGGACACGAAAAGTATCCCAAGAGTGGTCTTATTGATTGTTCCAATTTTGTATCCCTGGTTTACAAGGACTTCGGTTATACAATAACTTCAGCAGCTCGCCGTTATGACACAGTAGGAAATAAGGTTAGTGGGGTTTATTCCCAAAAACTCAGTAGCAGCAGCAGTAAATACAAGCTAGTGGGCATTGATAAGCTCCGTCCAGGCGATATTATGACTTTCTGGAAAAAGGATAGTCAAGGAAAGAAATATATTGCTCATGTTGCCATCTATATGGGCAAAATTAATGGTAAACCGACTATTATTCATACCCGGAAGGATAATCCCACCGCTATTGGTATAACCAATAGTTTTACTTACTGGTTTGGTGAGCATTTCTATGAAGCCAGAAGGGTGTTAAATAGTACTGAACGCTCCAGTAAATCATTTAGTGATTCGGGGCCGGTTATTCCCCAGGTTTACAAGCTTCCGCCTCAGGGACCGATTATTCAGCCTGAAGACCTTCCCGGTGGATTTTAATAGCGTTTTAGTAATCGGAATTCAAGTATATTTGATAATTTGTTCAGCAATAAACCCAGAAAACATACGACCGAGCAACAACTTGAAATCTGGCCAAGAAACCCCTGCCCAAAGGCAGGGGTTTTCTTACTGCTGTAATACTATATTTTGCTCCCCTTCTCAGGTTTTACCGGCATTTCATCATTATACAAATTATGACGTTATATGCCATGGCTAAGCAAATAATTTGCTTTTTCCGGTATATTTTTGTGCTTTAGCTTATATGGTGAAATTAGAAGCGCTGACAGATATTAAAACCTTTGAGAAGAAAGGATGAAAAAATTGAAAAAAAGGAGAAAAATCAAGCTTTTTAAAGCACGTCTGGCCAAAAGAAATCCTATATTCGAGCAACAACGAAATAAAATAAGCCCAACAAGTTCGAAAAAAGTTCTGACAGGGCAATACCAGTCTGGTTTTATTCCTCATCCCCTGAACCTCTCCCATCTAAAAGGACAGAAAATCTTTCCCGAAACCAGGCTTCTACGTTTATCTTCCTCTTATGATTTACGTAAAGAAGGAAGACTTACCCCGGTTAAAGACCAGGGGCCTGCTGGTACCTGTTGGGCTTTTGCTACTTATGGATCCCTGGAATCATGTTTACTCCCCGATCAGGAATTCGATTTCTCGGAAAATAATATGAAGAACCTCTTGAGTGAGAATTGTCCTGCTGGCTATGACCGGGGTCCCCGGGATGGGGGAAATCAATTTATGTCTATGGCTTACTTAAACCGCTGGGATGGACCGGTATTGGAAAAAGAAGATCCCTATGACCCTTTCGATGACGGCCCTTGCACCCAATTTTCCCCGCAAAAACATATTCAAAATGTAATCTTTATTCCTGATCGCAAGGATGCTGCAGACAATCAAAACATCAAAGAGGCTATAAGTAAATATGGCGCCGTGTTCAGCGGCATGTATTATGAGGATCAATACTACAATCCTGATAAGTCAAGCTATTATTTCCCCAGCTACAGTTTTTCCAACCATGCTGTTTGCCTGGTTGGTTGGGATGATAATTATGACCGGAAAAACTTCAATCCAGAACCCCCCAAAAATGGTGCCTTTATAGTCAGAAATAGTTGGGGAACTTCCTGGGGAGATGATGGCTATTTTTACATTTCCTATTATGATACTGGAATCGGAAGCGATAATGCCGTATATTACAACGCCGAGTCTCCCACAAAATATAATATTATTTATCAATACGACCCTCTGGGTTGGATTGCTTCCGTTGGGTACCGCGGTTCAACCGCCTGGTTTGCCAATATTTTTACGGCCAGTTCAAAGCAACAGGAATTACTTGCTGTAGGCTGGTATGTTGGGGGAGTTTCCGCCACCTATCAAGTCCTGGTTTATACTGATCCTGCCGCCAACAATCCGAGAAACGGAAAAATTGCCAAGAATGTGAGCGGTACAATTACTTATCCCGGATATTTTACTCGTTCCTTTACCAAACCGGTAGCTTTAAAAGCAGGTCAGAAATTTTCTGTTGTAGTAAAACTAAGTACTCCGGGCTATAATTTTCCTATACCGCTGGAAATGCCGGTTGATGGCTATACCAGTAAAGCGGTGGCAAATAAGGGACAAAGTTTTATGAGTAAAAGTGGAACTAATTGGGAGGATATTACAAATTCATGGAAAAACAGCAATGCCTGTCTCAAAGCATATGTTGCCAACAAGAGTTCCGATGCTTAAAACAGAAGGGAGTTAGCGCAAAGCTTTAAGCCAAGATGAGAAAGCTATAGTGCAGCATATCTAGCAGCTCAAAGGGTAGCGATCCGGCACTCAGTATAATGACCTTATTGAGGAAAGGTTAATACTTTTTGAGTGCCGAGTGCAATCCGTAGGCAAGAAATGTTTACAGTGGAGCCAATAATGAATATTTTCACACTCCTTTTTATTCCATAACATGTTAATATATTAATAAGGAAAGTGAGGAATAACTTTCATCAGACGCTAATGTCCTCAGGGCATGGGGGGTTAGTAAGGAAAGTGTAAATAATTATGGAGGACTAAATATAATATGAACCGGCTTGCTCGCTATTTTTTAAATGGTTTGCTTTTTATAGTACCTATTTTTCTCACAATTTATATTATCTATTTTATGTTTACAAAAATTGACAGACTCCTGCAAATTCCCTTGCCTGGTATCGGGATTATTCCAGGGGTTGGTTTTGTGGTAACCATTTTGATTATAACTTTAACTGGTGTACTAGTATCCAACTTGATTACGAGAAGGTTTATGTCCCTTATGGACAGGCTATTTAACCGACTTCCTTTGGTGAAAATTCTCTACTCTTCGATCAAAGACCTCATAAACGCCTTTCTAGGAGAAAAGAAGACTTTCAACCAGCCGGTTTTAGTTACAATTATTCCGGATAGTAATGCTTCAGCTTTAGGATTCGTAACTTCAGAATCACTTCAACACTTGGGCGTGGATGATATGGTGGCAGTATACTTCCCCCAATCATATAATTTTGCTGGCAATCTATTGCTCTTTCCTCGGAAGCAGGTAACGCCTATTGATGCCAGCAGCTCGGAAGTAATGACTTTTATCGTTTCCGGTGGTGTAGCCAAAAGCTAAATACAGGAAATAAGTCCCTGCACCACGGGACTAAAGCAGGTTTTTTTCTGTGATAAAAGGTAATCGTTGGTTTTTGTAGAATTAGGTTTAAAAAAGGTCGGTTTTGATGGAAAGGGGGGAATCTTGTATTTTAAAGGAACCATTCCCCAATTTGGCTATTAACCCGATAAATGGGTTAAGACTCTCTGGAACGGAACAGCAGGGAGAGAATTAATAATAGGGGGAGAGATTTATGCCGTTGTCTTATATGTAGAAAAAAATAGAATAAAAAATGGTTTCTTAAGATAATACAAGGAGTGTTATGAACAGTTTCATAGAAGTAATAGGCATTAAAGAAGAGAACTGTATCAACTGCCACCAGTGTATTGCGGTTTGCCCGGTTAAAATTTGCAGTGATGGAAGTGGGGATGTAGTAAAATTCCATAACCATCTCTGTATAGGATGCGGTCGCTGTATAGAGGCTTGTATCAAAAGTCACGGAGGTAATGTTGAGAAAAGTGCCCGCTTTCCCATTGATGACGCCGATGATTTTTTAAATGATTTAGATAGCAGCGAAGTAATAGCTCTGGTCGCTCCCTCAGCCCAGGCTAATTTTAACCTAAAGAAGCTAATAAGCGCTCTTAAACTTTTGGGAGTTAAGGCAGTTTATGATGTTTCACTGGGAGCAGAAATTTCCATTTACTCTTATCATGAGGCTATCGAATCCGGTAAGGCTAAGCTCCCCCTGATAGCCCAGCCTTGCCCGGCCATAGTCAAATATATAGAGCTAAATCACCCGGCTTTGATTCCCTACTTGGCTCCAGTAGGCAGCCCGGTGCACAATATTGCTGTCTATGCTAAAACCCTGCACCCACAAGCGAAGTTGGCCTTTATTTCCCCCTGCCTGGCCAAGAAAGGGGAATTTCATGATAGTCAAAGCGTTGAATACAATGTAATATTTCAATCACTAACTCGAATATTAGCTGAAAAGGATATAAATATCGACTTGCTTGAGGAAAGTGACTTTGATAATTACATCTCCGCTGGAATTGCGACCAATTTTTCTACTCCCGGGGGACTGAAGGAATCCTACCTTTTCCATTACCCGGAAACGCTGCCCAGCAGCATCTCCAAAATTGAAGGTTCTCTGGTTTTTGAAAAATACCTTAAAGATCTGGAAACGGCCATAAAGGAGGGACAAGCTGATCTTCCCCTGATTATTGATATTCTGGCCTGTGAAAAAGGCTGTAATATAGGAGCTGGTTGCATCAACCAGGGGCGATCCATTACCCAAATTGAAAGAGCTGTTAACCGCCGAATGGAAATTAGCAGCAGTGAGGCGGAAAAAACTAAAGAATTAAAGGAATTTCTTGGTAAAATCACACAGGATTTAGACTTTTCTTACATCTTCTATCAAGATCTGTCTGCTAATAGCGATATTATTATACCCAGTGAACTGCAATTACAGCAGGTATATAAGCGTATGTATAAGGAAGAAGCCAAGGATTTCCGCAACTGCCTGGCCTGTGGCTACAATTCCTGCTTGCAAATGGCGGTTGCAGTATTTAATGGTTTGAACAAGGCGGAGAATTGCCATCTCTATCAAGAAAAAGAATTATTAAGGGAGCAGGAAATCCTCAATAATATGGTTGATGAACTGGCTACTCTTAATTCTAAACTGGAAGAAGAAATGGCGGAAAGAAAACAGCAAGAGCAGTTGCTGGTACAAAACTCCAAACTAGCAGCTATGGGGGAAATGATAGGAATGATTGCCCACCAATGGCGGCAACCGTTATCCTCAATAAGCACCCTGGCAGGAAATCTCAAAATTTACCTGGATCTCGATATGTATGAAAAGAAACAATTCCTCTCTTTGCTTGAAGAGATCAACCACCATGCCCAGTATTTATCCAGTACCATAAACGATTTTCGGCACTTTTTTAAGCCGGACAATCCTGAGGATACGGTATATCTTAATGTCGTAATTGACAATACCCTGGGCATAATCGGTAAATCATTGGAGTATAAAAATGTCCAGTTAAATATTAACACCTCTTTTTCCCAACCTATTTTAACTTATCCCAATGAGCTTATGCAGGTATTTCTTAATATCCTTAAAAATGCCTCAGATGCCTTTGTTGATAATGAAACCAGCTATCCCCGGATACAGATAAATGGTTATGAAAAAAACAACTATCAAATAGTAGAAATTATTGATAATGCCGGTGGAATCCCCGAACGAATACTTAATAAAATATTTGATCCCTATTTTTCCACAAAGGGTCCCGGAATTGGAACCGGGCTAGGACTCTATATGTCAAAAACCATAGTAGAAGAACATTGTGAGGGAGAACTCATTGCCCGTAATACGCAAGAGGGAGCTTGCTTTACCCTCAAGTTTCCACTTCGCTAACGGGAGGTTTAGAAATGACCATCGATGTTAAGGAGTTGAAGGAGAGAGCTCAAGGAATCAGGGTTTTATATGTTGAAGATGACAAAGAGCTGCGGGAAAACACCGCCCGCCTCCTGGCTACATTTTTTAGCAGTATTGATACGGCCAGTAATGGACAGGAGGGTTTGGAAAAGTACAACGGGAACTGTTACGACTTGATTATTACCGATATTAACATGCCAGTAATGAATGGGGTTAAAATGGCCGCCCAGATCAAGGCAGGCAATAAAAAAGAGATAATAATAGTTATATCAGCCCATGACGAAGCCCGGTATCTTCTCGAACTTATTAACCTTGGCGTGGACTATTTTGTTCTTAAACCCCTGGATATCAATCAGTTCTTAACCGCTCTTGACAAGGCCGTTAGTTTAGTCCATTTTTACAAAATGGAAGCAGACTACAAGAGAGCTCTGGAGGAAACCGTAGAGAAAAGAACCCGGGAGTTATCCGAAGCCCTGACCATAGTGCAGGAACTGACAACCGAAGTCGTTTACCGCCTTACTGCCGCTGCCGAACTAAGGGATTCTGATACTGGACTGCACAATAAGAGATTGGGTTTGTATGCCAGGAGGTTGGCGGAAACCCTGAAGCTACCAGCGGATTTTGTTGAGTCCATTGCCTTTGCCGCTCCGCTGCATGATATAGGTAAAATAGGGATTTGGGATAATATTTTGTTAAAACCAGGTGCTCTGGATGCGGAGGAGTTTGAAATAATGAAAACTCACACTACAACTGGTGCCAGCATCCTGGCCCGGTCAAAGTATGAAAAAATTAGAATGACCGAATCTATTGCCCTTACCCATCATGAAAGATGGGACGGTTCAGGTTATCCCAATGGTTTAAAAGGAGAAGAGATACCTTTAGAAGGCCGTATTGTAGCCATATGTGACCAGTATGATGCCTTGCGCAGCAAAAGACCTTATAAACCAGCCTTCAGTCATTTCCGTACTATGCAGATTATAACCAAGGGTGATGAGCGAACGCGCCCGGAATACTTTGATCCCAAAGTGTTGCAGGCCTTTATCGAGATTGCTGATGAATTTGATGGGATATTCACTTCCAACCAGGACTAGGGAGAGTGAATGGTTTCTGAAAGCTTGAATTAAGAACAAGCTTCAATTAAGATATAATAATGATAATACAAGATATAAATTGAGCGTTATGCCAGGTGTTCGAGCTTGCTCGAATGAAAAGGGAAAGCGGTGAGAATCCGCTGCAGCCCCCGCTACTGTGAGTGTGATGCGTTGCTTGTATAGCCACTGGTATAAACCGGGAAGGCCAGCAGTTGCAAATGAACACGAGCCAGGAGACCTGCCTGGGATAGAAAACCATTATATCCTTCGGAGGGAAGGGAGGGGTTTTTATAGGCGCGAATTCAGCTCGTTTTTGCTTATATTCGCCTACCCATCTTCCTTTTTTAAGGAAGATTTTTTATTTTTTAAGAGAATGTTGACTCCACTGCAAAAAACTCTTTTTGTTGCATAAGGGCACTTTTCACCGGTGGTTGTGGCTGGCCCCCGGCCATAGGGGGTTCTAATGACAGTTTGCTTGTGGGAAAATATATTGAGGAGGGAAAACGGTGATAAGAAGATTTAACTCGCCCCTTTTAATTCTGCTAAGTATAATATGCCTTTGCTGCTCGACCCTGTTCTTCCCGGCTTCTGCCGAAGCGACAGTAGATTTAGATACTTTGGCCAAGAAGGCCGTACAGTACAATTATTCCAGCTACCGGCAGGGTCAGGCCCTGGATGGCTTTGATGCCTGGGTACTGGGAAAGGCTGGAGCTCAGGTTTCCGGTTGGGTATATGATGGTAGCAATATTCAAACAACTTTATTGGCAACAATGGAGGAAATCCTGACAGATCCCGATAAAAAGACCGCCGATTATTTTGGTAATCCTGCCTATTCCTATTCATCCAAGCAGATAGCCCAATTAAACCTCCTGGCCCGGAATTGGGGAGAAGATGAAAAAGCCGATGCCTTGCTCCGAGTTTTACAGAACAGGCAGAATACAACTTTAAATGGGTCCATCGATAACAACCCTTTTGGTGATATATCGGCCTTTGAATATTTAGCTCTTTCCGGTGATTTGACCCGGATGAACAGCAGTTCAGCCATCGACTACATTATTAATAACAGCGACCCAAATACCGGAGCTTGGACCTCGTCGTGGAACGATGTAATGGCAACTACTCAGGCCATAAGAAGCCTTAAATGCTTGGAAGCATCAACAGGTGAAAAGACTGCTGAGATTAATGCCGCTATAAATAAAGCTCTTAACTGGTTGTCAGCTTTGCAAAAGGATGATGGCAGTTTCCGGGATAGCGGTGGTTTTGATGATTCGTTGATAGATAGTGTGGAAGTGCTGCTGACCTTGAAGACGCTGGATATCGATCCTGCAAGCTGGAGCAGTCAGGAAGGAAAAACCATACTTGATTACCTGCATAATGAAGCTTTAAATACTGATGGCAGCCTGGGAACCTCCAAGAACAAAACTGACGCAACCTGGGTCTTGAATGCCTGCCTATCCCTGGGGGTGCAGATACCGGCCGATACTCCTCTGGGGCTCTCCATCACCCCGGCAACAGCCAGCGTTGAGAAAAATGGCACAATAGCATTCAGTGCTTTATTAAAGCTTTTCAATGGTGAGCAGAACGATATTAGTAGAAGCGTAAATTGGTTGGTTGCTGACAATAATATAGCCAGTATCGATGGGGGTCTGGCCCGGGGATTATATGAGGGACAGACAACGGTTACAGCTACCTCAAATGATTATGAAGCTTCCGCAAGTCTTACGGTCAGGCCCCGAAGCGGGGGAGGAGAAGGAGAATCCAAGAGTAGCGATCTGGTAGTAAATATTGCCGTAGTAGGCAAAAACGGGACCCTATTATTTGGCCCCAGCTCCATTAGTATATCTACCGGGGATAGATTTGGATTAACGGCTATGGGGGCTTTAAATAAAACCGGTTTGAGATGGAGCTTTTCCGATCGATGGGAAGGGCTTATTGTTGAAATAGCCGGAGAACAAAACCAGGGTATGAGTGGTTGGATGTATTCAGTTAATGCCAGAGTTCCTGGCGTATTGGCCAGTGAACAGAGTGTGTCCAATGGAGACCGGATTATATTTTGGTACAGCCAGGATGCTTCCGCCAGCAGCCCGGAATGGGACCGTCTGGGCAGCGGCCAAATCTATGATCCAGAGGTGAAAGAAAAGCTTCCAGATAAGCAGAAGGTGCTGCCAGAGATTAAGCCCGAATTGGACAAGCAAGTACCAACTCCTGCAGCCAGGGGATTTTTCAGTGATGTGGATGATAGCCTGGCCTGGGCTCGGGATGCTATTGAAATACTGGCGGGCAGGGGGATAATACAGGGGCGGGGAGAGCATTTTGACCCCCTGGCTCCGGTAACTCGGGCCGAGTTTATAACTTTAATTGCCCGGGCGTTGGGAAACAATACCGTTGATTATCAGGGAATTATGCCCCAAGATGTGAGCCAATCTGATTGGTTTTACCCGTCTTTGCAGTATTGCCTGCAAGAAGGGATAATTTCCGGATATCCCGATGGTAGTTTTCGGGCCGGGGATTCAATTAGCCGCCAGGAAATGGCCTGTATTTTGTATCGTCTAATGAAGGATAATCAAAATAATAATCTGCCGGCTTCAATTTTGGGAGATCAAGACAGTATAGCTCCCTGGGCTATTCCGGCTGTTAAGTTCGTAGTAGCGGAGAAATTAATGCTGGGTTACGAGGATGGCAGCTTTCGGGCCGGGCAGCCCTGCAGCCGCGCAGAAGCAGCCGTGATTTTATTCCGTTATTTGCACAGCATCGAAGCTGCTCCATTAAAATGAATATATCAATAGAACCGCCCCATGATATAGTGATGGAGGTTTATGATGAAAAGGAACTTTTCGATATATTTACTATTGTTTTTGTTGCTGTTCCTCATAGCTGGCTGCCATAGCAGCGGCGGCATTAATAAGCAGGGGGAGAGCTCCGGCTCTTCCAGCTATAAAGCCAGCGTAGAGCCGGGCCCGGAAACGCTAAAAGCGGATGATACTGGCTCTGCCGCTTCCACAAGTGTCAAGGGCAAGGGACAGGGGGACATTGCTCCGGCCCCGTTGGAGGTTTCTTCCTCTACGCTGCAGGAGACTCCAGAAGCTATGGGCAATAAAACCCCGGTTCTGCCGGAGCCGGAGCCTGCTGATAATAAAGCCCGGCTGCGATTGCTGGTTACCCAGGACAATGGCCAAGAGGTGATTTTTGACCAGGAAGTAGAATTAGCCCAGGATGCGACAGTAATGGATATTTTAAAAGCCCATTTGGAGGTCAGCAGCAGTTACGGCGGTGAGTTTGTCGAAGGCATCAATGGTCTGAAATCGAAGCGTGCCAGCCTGGGCCAGGAACCGGAAGACTGGTTTTATTATATCAACGGTACTTCGGCCAATGTGGGTGCCGCATCTTACCGCCCGGCTCCGGGGGATGTGGTATGGTGGGATTATCATAGTTGGAGTTCAGGGGGAAGATAGCCAATGAATGAAACTATGCTCTCATACCAGGTGAAGGATAATCTGATTCATAGCCTCCATCCTTTAACCACCCTGAGTTATGTATTAGTAATAACGATTCTATCCCTCATATTCTATCACCCGATTTACCTGGCAGCTTTACTGCTAGCGGTGGGCTTGGCTATTGTTTCCGCCGGTCACTGTAAAGAATGGAGCACTTATCTTAAGTTTACGGTAAGCCTAATTATAATAATCGCGGTTTTGAATATGCTTTTTTCGCGGGAAGGGGAAACGATATTTTTTTCCCTACAGCTTTTGCCCGGGATGGCTCCACTCAATTTAAGCCTGGAATCCCTTACCTTTGCTGCTGGAATGGGGCTGCGCCTGCTGGTTATTATAACGGCCTTCTGCCTTTATTCGCAGGCGATAGATCCTGACCGCATACTGAGAGCAGTTGCGGGATTGGGGAAGGGGAAAACAGTTCTGGCCATTATCTTAGCCACCCGCCTTTTTCCCCAGTTTTTGAGGGATTATAAGCGAATCATGGAAATCTCTCAATGTCGTGGAGTTGATCCTTATCACGGTAACTTGTGGCAAAGAACCGGCCGATTAAAACCAGTCATATCGGTTCTGTTTTCATCTTCTCTGGAGCATGCGCTGGAATTGGCGGAATCAATGTATGCCCGGGGATACGGCAGCGGAGCACGCAGTCAAAGACAGGCTGATTTATGGCATCCCCGCGACTTCCTGATTTTGCTGGCGCTGATAATTGCTTTCTTCTGTGGAATACTGGCCTATGGGCAAGGGTGGACTGCCTTTAATTATTATCCCCGTCTAAGCTGGGAATTCTCTGGCAGCTGTATCTTAACCCTGATGACGTTAAGCTTGGCCATCCCGTCCGTCTTGAATTGGGGGTGTAAACGTTCCAGCAGCTTCTTATCAAAGATTTAATTTACTCCTATCCAGATAAAAAAGAACCCGCTCTGAAAAAAATTAACCTTACTCTTAATGAAGGTGAATTTGTTTTGCTTTCGGGAGCTTCAGGCAGTGGAAAGACCACTCTGCTCCGGGCTATAGCCGGTCTGGTTCCGGATTTTCATGGAGGTCACCTGGCAGGTGCCATTTACCTGGACCAAATTCCCTTAACCAAGATTCCCCATCGCCAGCGCCTGCTGAAAACAGGAATCGTATTTCAAGAAGCCGAACGGCAATTGCTTATGAACACGGTCGAGGCGGAAATTGCCTTTGCCCTGGAAAACCTGGGTTTTCCCCCGATCCTGATTAAGCGGCGGATAATGGAAGTGGCAGCCGCTTTGGATTTGACGGATTGTCTGCAGCAGGCTACAGCCACTTTATCGGGGGGACAGAAACAGAAGGTTGTCCTGGCATCGATTTTAGCCTGGGAACCGGAAATCCTGCTGCTGGATGAACCTACTTCCCAACTTGATCCGGTGGCGGCGGAACAGATTTTGAACAGCATACGCCGTCTTAACGAAGATAGCGGCTTGACCGTAATTTTGGCTGAACAACGGCTGGAAAGGTGTTTTCATTTAGCGGATAGAGTACTGGTGATGAAAAATGGAGCCATAGCCTGTGATGAGCAGAGCTTTGATAAACTTTCCCACTGGGCCATGAAAAATGAGCCTTCCTGCCTTCCTCCGGTAGCTCGCTTATTTGCTGGCTGTGCTTTCTCGAAAATTCCCGCCAGCATAAAAGAGGGGCGGTGTGTCTTAAGAAGCCTGGCTCCCCAGGGTGACTTCTCCTCTTCGTTCTCCGCAGCATCCCCTGGCTTGGGGAATAAGCTTGATGCAGAGAGGAGTTTTGAACAGCCGCTAGTGGAAGTGGAGAAGATTTGGTTCCGCTACCCGGAAGGAAAGGAAGTACTGAAAGAGATCTCCTTTAATTTGAAAACGGGTGATTTCGCTGTACTTATGGGGCCAAACGGGGCCGGAAAGAGTACTATCCTTAAAAACATTAACGGACTGTTACGCCCGGGCCGGGGTAAGATTAAGATTCGCGGCCGCGACAGCAAAGGGGTTCCGGTAGCGGAACTGGCCAATAGTATAGCCTACCTCTCGCAAAATCCGGATGATTATCTTTTTTTACCTACAGTGCGGGAGGAAGTAAAATTCAGCTTGCAGCATTTAACCATGAAGGACGATATTGATAGCCATAGCGACCAGGTCTTGCAGCGCTTTGGCCTCTGCAGTCTGGCGCAGTTGAACCCGCGCGATCTCAGCAGCGGTGAGCGGCAGAGGGTAGCTTTGGCGGCAGTTTTGGCCAGCGAACCCCGGGTTTTACTTCTGGATGAACCGACCCGCGGCCTGGACTATCGTCATAAAGGAGAACTGGGGCGTATCCTTCTTGAAATGCAGGCTGAGGGTACGGCTATTCTTATGGTCAGCCATGATGTGGAGTTTGTGGCCGAATATGCTGCTAAGGTGATTTTTATAGCAGACGGTTCTTTGCTGTGCTCCGGCAGTAAATATGATATGCTCAGCTCCTCTACATTTTATTCTCCGCAAGTCACTAAAGTATTTCGGGGTATCGCTCAGGGAATCGTCACTCTGGAGCAGGCGCAAGAACTTTTGCAGCGCATTCTCTATCACCGCCAGGAGGCTATTCCAAGGCTAGCTGGTAATGCCGGAACTGGGGAAAAATAAGTGCTTTTCATCAATGGTTGTGGCCCACGGCCATGTCCCCTCTGGTTGGGGATAAATGATAAAAGGAAGCAGGCAAAAGAACCGTCCAGCGCATTCTCTATCACCGCCAGGAGGCTATTCCAAGGCTAGCTGGTAATGCCGGAACCGGGGAAAAATAAGGGTAGGAGATAAGGATTATGCAGTTAAGAATATCCCTCATATCCCTGGGTTTACTGGGGTTATTGCTCTTGCTTAGCATCTGGCCGGGAAGAAGTTTGGGAAACTGGAATTGGGGCTTGCTGGCAGCCACCATACTGACCGTTGCCCTGGCCGGGTTTTTCTGGCAATTTGAGAGACGGCAGAACAGCATAGTGCAATTATCTTTTATTGCCACCATATCATCACTGGCCGCCCTATCCCGCGTAGCTTTTGTTCCTATTGCCGGTTTGCAGCCGGCAAGCTTTATAATTATGATTAGCGGCTATGTCTTTGGCAGCCAGACCGGTTTCCTGGTCGGAGCTATAACCGCCCTGGTATCGAACTTTTTTTTAGGGCAGGGGCCATGGACACCCTGGCAGATGTTGGCCTGGGGTATATGCGGGCTGCTGGCCGGCGGCCTGGGGCAGGCTTTATCCGCATTTCGCCTGCTGCCCTTTGTTTTTCTATGTACTTTTTCTGCCTTCCTCTTCGGCTGGATTACTAACATCTCCTATTGGAGCAGCTTCGTTCATCCTCTGAACTGGTCCAGCTACCTGGGCAGCTGCATCGCCAGCTTTCCTTTCGATCTTATTCACGCAGCCGGCAATCTGGCTTTTTCGCTTCTTTTTGGCACTCACTTCTATCAACTGCTTTTTCGCTTCCAAAGAAAGATGTCAGGATACAGCAAGTAGCCCAGGTTACTTTTCGGATAGTAAGCAAATAGGGCTCACTCCTCACTTTCCTTACTAACCGCCCATCTGACAACCATTCCGTCTTCTGATTTCCGCCTTCTGTCTTCCGTCTCCCGACGACTTAGGTTAAAAAGCGGGAAAGTATCAAATAATAAGGCTAATTCAATCCCTGGAGGTGGGTATATTGCAGGCTGCATGGAGCGGTTTTAAAGCGGGTAGATGGATGCATGAAATAGATGTAAGGGACTTTATCCAAAAAAACTATAGCCCCTATGATGGCGATAGTGGTTTTTTGACTGGCCCGGGAGAAAAAACATCTTTGCTCTGGAGGAAATGCCAGGATTTATTACAGAAGGAAAGGGAATCCCAAGGGGTTTTGCTGGTGGATGCGGATACTCCCATAAGCATCACCAGTCACCCCCCCGGCTATATTAACCGAGAACTGGAGAAGATTGTCGGATTACAAACGGATAAAGCCTTAAAACGAGCTATCAACATTTACGGTGGTTTGAGAACGACCCTTAACGCTTGCTGGGCATATGGTTATGAACCGGATAAGAAGCTTCGGGAGTTTTTTGAAAAACATCGCCGTACCCATAATGATGGAGTATTTGCGGTCTATACTCCGGAAATGCGCCTGGCGCGAAAGGTGGGGATAATTACCGGTCTGCCAGACTCTTATGGCCGGGGCCGGATAATTGGCGACTATCGCCGGGTAAGCCTTTACGGAGTAGACTTTCTTATTAAAGCCAAAGAAAATGATCGCGACTGGCTTAATCGCAGAATGACTACTGAGTCTATACAACTCAGGGAAGATATGGTGGGACAGATTAAATCCCTGCAAGACCTTAAGCTAATGGCTAAATCGTATGATTATGATATTTCCCGACCGGCTTCCACTGCGCCTGAAGCAGTGCAGCATCTCTACTTTGCCTACCTGGCCGCAGTTAAGGAACAAAACGGAGCAGCCATGAGCCTGGGGCGGGTATCTACCTTTCTGGACATCTATCTGGAACGGGACTTGCGTTCCGGGAGGATTACGGAGAACGAGGCCCAGGAACTGATTGATCAATTGGTGATAAAACTACGATTGGTTCGACACTTGCGCACCCTCGAGTACAGTGAGATATTTGCCGGTGATCCGAACTGGGTCACGGAATCACTGGGCGGCTCTGGTACGGACGGGAGGCATCTGGTTTGCAAAACTTCTTATCGCTTTCTACAGACCTTGAAAAATTTAGGGGCGGCGCCTGAACCTAATATGACTATTTTATGGTCGCGCAATCTTCCTCGTAAGTTTTTAGAGTTCTGTGCCAAGCTGTCTATCTCTACCTCTGCTCTCCAGTACGAGAATGACGATCTGATGCGTGACTACTATGGTGATGACTACGGTATCGCTTGCTGTGTATCGGCTATGCGCCTGGGGAAGGAGACTCAGCTTTTTGGCGCCCGCTGCAACCTGGCCAAACTTTTGCTCTATGCCATAAATGGGGGTAAGGACGAGATAAGCGGCCAACAGGTAGGGGTGGAAATGTCGGTTTATGACGGAGATAAATTGGAATTTGACGAAGTTATGAGACGATTCAAGATTCAGATGGAATGGTTGGCCGAGCTTTATGTTAATACCATGAATCTTATTCATTATATGCACGACAAGTATGCTTTTGAATATATGCAAATGGCCTTGCACAATACTTTTGTTAAACACTTTATGGCTTTTGGCATAGCCGGTTTATCAGTAGCAGCTGATTCTCTAAGTGCTATAAAATATGCCAGGGTAAGGCCCATCAAAGACGAAAGGGGATTGGTCAGTGATTTTGCCATAGAAGGTGAATTCCCCAAGTTTGGTAATGACGATGACCGGGTTGACCTGCTGGCGGTGGAAATAATCCATACCTTTATACACCAGCTTAAGCGCCATCCCGCCTATAGAAATGCCCAGCATACTTTGTCCATATTAACCATAACCTCTAATGTAATGTATGGGAAACATACCGGAACCACTCCGGATGGACGAAAAAAAGGCGAACCCCTGGCTCCCGGTGCCAACCCCCTGCATGGTAGGGAAGAAAAGGGAGCCATAGCCGCCTGCAACTCGGTAGCGAAATTACCCTATGAAGATGCCCGGGACGGCATTTCCTTCACCTTCTCCACCGTCCCCGAAGCTCTCGGCAAAAGTGAGGAGGAAAGAGTGAATAATCTTCTGGCTCTGCTTGAAGGTTATTTTGTTCAGGATGCTCATCATATGAATGTAAATGTTCTTAATGTAGAAACATTGAAGGAAGCTATGGAGCACCCGGGAAAATACCCGGATCTGACCATAAGGGTTTCTGGTTATGCAGTGCATTTTACCCGGTTAAACCGGGAGCAACAGGAAGAGATAATTATGCGTACCTTCTATCGCCGAATGTAGTTGAAGGGTGGGTACGGCTCCATGATAGGCAGAATTCACTCCATTGATACCTTCAGCACCCTGGACGGGCCCGGAATTAGAACCGTGGTCTTTATGCAGGGCTGTCACCTGCGCTGCAAATACTGTCACAATCCCGACACCTGGGAATTGAAAAGCCTCTCTGCTCAGGAATATAGTCCTGAAGAATTAATGGAAGTCATAAGAAGAAGCAAACCTTATTTTATCGCTTCCGGGGGAGGACTTACCTTCTCCGGCGGCGAGCCCTTGCTGCATGATGATTTTATAAAGGCAGTTTTCCTTCTTTGCCGGGAAGAAAATATTTCTACCGCTATCGATACCTCCCTTTATGTCAAGCCCGCAGCGTTGTTAACAGTTTTGCCGCTGACCGACCTGGTGCTGGCGGATATAAAACATATCAGCGAAGAAAAAAGCCGTTGCCTGACCGGAATGAGCAATAGTCTTAACTTGAGCAACCTCAAACTAATCAACTCGCATCATATACCCATTTGGATTCGCTATGTGATAATTCCTGCCTGGACCGATGCGAGGGAAGATCTTGAAGAAATGGCGGCTTTTGTTGGGCGGCTTGAACAAGTCGAACGCATTGACCTTTTGCCTTACCACTCCCTGGGAAAACATAAATGGGATTTGCTGGGCTTAAACTACGAATTAAACGGGGTAACTGCTCCCAGCCCGGAGGCTTTGGAACAGCTTAAGAACATCATATCCGCCATTAGCGGAAAACCGGTTTATTTGAAATAGATGTTTCCGTTTCTAAAAGTTCCCCTTATGCTCAGGGTGTAGTAGAATCAATGCTAACGAATAATATGAAAACAACAGGAGGCAGTTGGGGTGAGCGTTAAAATTTTTACTGATAGCACTTCATACATAAGTAAAGAAATGCAAGAAGAACTGGATATTGAAATCATTCCTTTAACTGTGCATTTCTCCGATGAGTCCTTTATTGAGACAGAAGTAGACTACGATTATTTTTATCAGAAAATAGAGAAAACCGGGGAGATTCCGACATCTTCCCAACCTCCGCCGGGGCAATTCTTTGCAGCTTTTAAAAAGGCACTATCTCATGGAGATCATATTGTAGGCATTTTTATATCTTCAACCATGAGTGGAACCTGGGCTACAGCCCTGAATGTTAAAAAGCAGCTTATGGAACAATATCCTGGAGCCAGGATGGAGATTATTGATTCTCATACCAATTGTATGGCCCTGGGGCTTCAGGTTGTGGAGGCCGCCCGGGTCGCCAAGGCCGGGGGCAATATAGATGCTGTGGTAAAAGCGGCCCAATACATCCATGACCGGGTACATTTCTACTTTGTCCCAGAAACCCTGGAGTATTTGCGCAAAGGGGGACGAATAGGTACAGCCTCCGCTCTTCTCGGTACCCTTTTGAACATCCGGCCTATTCTAACGGTAGATATGGCAAAAGGGATGACCCATTTGCTGGAGAAAGCCCGAGGCACCTCCAATGCAGTTAAGCGAATGCTGCGTCTAATGGAAGAAGATCATAAAAAATATGGGTTGAAGGAAATCATGGTCCACCATATCAATGCCCCGGAAAGAGCCTGGCAGTTAAGGCAAACCCTTATCGACCGCTATGCTTTACCTGTAAGCATACTTTCTATCGGCCCGGTAATAGGATTGCACACAGGACTGGGAACTATAGGTCTGGTCTATGTGGCATGAAGCAGAGAGGGAATTCCTCCTGCTTTAGTTTTGCGCCTCATTATCTACCCAATCAACATGAACCGTTGTTGAGGTAGTGTAGAGGTACTGGTTTATGCTTACTTCAACTACATCGGCAATGGCGTGAGCCTTGACCACGGACAATCCTTGATCTACCTCAATGTGCAGGGAAACCACTTTATTAGCCCCGTAATCATGCACACTGGTATCATGAACCGCGATTACTCCAGGTACCTTCAGAGCTAACTGATTAACCCGCTTTACCTGCTCCTCATCATACTCTCCGATAATCTTGGAGCAGGATTCGCGGAAAATTTCGATACCCGTCCAAACAATCAAGGCCGACACAGCAAAGCCCAGTACAGCATCTACCCAATAGTAGCCAAATTTAGAGGCTAAGATGGCAATAGCTACTAACACTGAAGCTATGGCATCAGTTCGGTGGTGCCAGGCATCAGCTATAAGGGTGGAGGAAGAAATTCTCTGCCCCAGATCGATGGAAAAACGGGACATCCACTCTTTAAACAAGCCGGCAACCAGCATAACGGCAACTACAAAGTAGCTTCCTGCTACCGGGGTATTGGCCATGAGCCTTTTATAAGAATCAAAACCAAATTTTATTCCCACTGCTGCCAGCAGCAAAGAAATAACCAGGGTGGCAATAAATTCAATACGGCCGTGGCCATGAGGATGCTCCTCATCCGCAGGTAAAGCGGCCAGTTTAAATCCAATAATTACTACCAGCGAGGTCAGTACATCAGAAGCGGTATGAACCGCGTCCGCAATCAGAGAAATACTGTTTACCAATATCCCCATGATGAACTTTATAATTGCCAAAACAATATTGCCGATAATGCTGACCCAGGCTTCCAGATAAGCTATCTTCCTTCTCTGTTCAGGATTTTCAATATTTGTTTCGGCATAAGTATCCTTAAGGGTTTTGCTTATTAAGAAGTCAGATATAGAAGACGTGAACTTATCCAAATATATCACCTTCCCAAAAAGAAATAATTTAAGGTAAAAAAATTACCGTAGACTCTTACTTTTAATAATAGTCCCACGGTAATTTCCGCTGCCCTTTGGGGCCCGGCTCAAGGCCTGACCAGATTTCTTAAGTTGCTCCCAACATTCTATCAAAAATACTTATATTAAGCAAGGGTGATTTTAATACAAAAAAACCTTATTAGGATATATGATTGACATAATATGACACAAGCGAGTTTTTGAAATATGTCATAATTATTTCCACTTTACCGGGATAATTACCTTATCCTGTTCACTGCCATCTTTCATACTCAACCAAAAGACTTCAATTTGACCTTGACCTGGACCGGGAGCTTTAAAGGCGATTTCTTTTTGAAATATTCCACGACCGGGAGCACCCTCACTGGCAGCGGTATAATCTTGCACCAGGGTTTTACCCTGGGCATCCTTTATGCGAATACTCACCATGGCTTCAAATACGCGGGCACTACCGCTGATCTCTACCGGGCTGCTGATAGTCTCTCCAGGAGTTGGAGAGCTTACCCAAATAACCGGCTCATATACCACAGCCAGATTGCGGCTAAATGGCTGTTCTGATAAACCGATGTGCCCCCACCAATCTATGGCTTTTTCCACCTGACCATCCACCATAAAGGAAACCTTTTGAATATCGGGAAACTCCGTAAGGGTGTTAACAATACTGGCTATTCCCAGCGCTTCACCACTTGCACCGACATTGGCCTTAAGCACCTCCGGGGAGAAGTTAACGGTAGCCAGCCCCTTATCAATTTTGATTCCCAAAACTTTTGTATCCGGGGGTAAAACTCGATTAGCTCCGGGAGTAAGCGGCTTGCCCTTGATTAATTCGTTTAGGGCAAGTTGGGGAAGGTTTGAGCTTTTCTTAATTTGATGTACTTCTCGCACCAGATAAGCATCATCATTAGTCATCTTGAGATAATAAACAGCAACATCGGCCGTTTTAGCAACCGGTGTTGATGGAGCCGGCTTTTCCTTATGGTCTTTATCACCTGGTACTTTACCCGTTTGCTGACCGCAGCCGGAAGGCAACCATAACAACAGCAAAATCAGTATAAGGGCAGGGGCTTTTCTAAGAAGCTTCATATAAACCTCCATCTCGCCGCAAAAGCGGCGATACAAATAGTAATAAAAAAGTATTTTTCACGCTATTACCTCCAGATTTATCTTTTGCATATAATTATCTTATTTATACTTTATAAATAATTTATCCATAAAAGGCCGATTTCCTTCTATTATTAGAACAAAATATAACGAGGTGAGATATGTCCCCCGCTAAGCGGTCGCCTATAACAAAACAGGCGGCGGGTTCTAATACCCCGCCTCGTTGCAGCGGTGTGTTGAAACTGCTCCGCAGCTTCTTCCGATGCTTAAATATATCATTACTATGCTTCTTATCTGGTTTCATTGTTTTTCGTTTATTGCTATATCCTATCAGCGGAGATTGCGTCTGTCTCTACTAGTGCTTGACGAATGTGTAAATATCGCAAGAACATATATAATTCCAACATTGATTTTTCGTCCAATCCCATTATCATTTCCGCTATTATTTGTGGGGATTCTGTGCGTTTTTGCAGTTCCTGAAATTTCTCGTTGCTGATCTGGTTTAAAATAGTAATACATGCTTCGGGATTCTCTGTCTGCTCTAATAATTTTTTGGTTTTATCAGGAATAGCTTGAGGAAAATCAGTCATTCCAACAAGGTAATCCAGCGTAACCTCAAAAAAACCTGCAAGGGCTACAAGTGTATCCAGTGCAGGCATAGATGTGCCTTTTTCAAATTGAGTAATCGCAGCATGACTTTTCAGACCAATGGCTTTAGCCAAGCTTCGTGTTGATATACCTTGCATTTTCCGAAGTTCCTTTAATCTTTTTGAAAATTTACCTTTATTCAGCATAATTCTCCTTGACGTTTAGCACAACTAACCTTATAATCAAAAAAAGTATACTAATACTATCCAATGTGATTATATTAATCAAAAACAGGCTTAATAATATATGGATAATCAATCTGAAATAGTAGAATAAAATCATTATGACAATATTTAACTTAGTTTATGACATTTTGTTAGAAACATAATTCGTATCCAATAAAGAGCGCTAAATATTATTAGCACAGTTTGGTTAGCTACAGTGCAGTCAAATTTAAAGCACAGAAAATTGTGGTTCACTTGGATAAGCGAGCTGGGTAGCGTGATAACCAGGTAACCATATTTTCTATGGTTAAATCTTAATTTGAAAGTAATCTTTTTAGTCATATTAGCAATTTCCGTTACAATGTGCAATTATACGCAAGTACCTTTACTTTCATAACATTTTGACTCAGTTCCATTGGGAGGAAGTCTTTTAATGATTTATTATTACTGATAATCACTGTTTCGTGATGCTCACAATAAACTCCCTAACTGTACTAGATTTTCATATTGGGGTAGGGGACTATGGATAGAACATGGCAACCGCTAAAACTGCTAAAAAGAATTCACTATGATACCTACTTGCATAGCCTTAGAGTCGCCATGTTAGCCTATAATATTGGAAAAGAGATTGCTCTAAGCACTTCTGAATTAGATCTATTGCATATGTCTGCCCTACTACATGATATTGGAAAAGTGAAACTAGGCAATAGTATTTTAGATAAGCCAGGAAAATTGAACCCGGAAGAATGGAACGAAATAGAAAGACATCCGCTTTATGGTGCAAACATCTTGGTTCATGACTATGAGATAATGTCAAACGATGTAATAGAAGGAGTATATAGTCACCATGAGTCTTTTAACGGCGATGGCTATCCACGCGGCCTTAAAGGGGAATCCATATCAATTTATGGAAGGGTTATTGCTATTGCCGATGCACTGGATGCCATGACAACCAGACGTATATATAAAACCCATACCTTAGGTTTTAATGAAGCGATTAATGAGGTTTTTCTGTGTGAAGGAACACAGTTTGACCCATATATATGTAAAAAAGTCAAGGGATTATCCCATGTGTGATTAATAATTTATCCCTTATTCCCTCGGACATTCCCTCCTCGAATCAGGAACTTATTACCCCTCGCCATAAATACGCATACCCACTTCCACTGGTCATTTGATGAGCAATTATAACGAGGTGAAATATTGTCCCCCGCTGAGCGGCCGCCTATTCACAAAACAGGCGACGGGTTCTAATCCCCACCTCGTTGCAGCGGTGTGTTGAAACCGCAATACCCCTCTTGTTGGTTTAGCTTATATTTCGCTGGTGTTTTTTCCTGCTTTTCATATATTTTTCTAAGAAAATACTTCAACTAACCATCTTCGACATTATTTGCTTAAGTAATCAGCTATGGTAATTAAGGATTGTTAAAAGCTGAGGAGGTTGCACGGATGAATTATAAAAATATGACAAAAAAGCAACTGGTAGATGAACTGGCTAAACTCCGGCAGAAGAACATGGAATTGGAACTTATTCTTAAAGATAAAGAATGCCTTTCTACAGCCCCTGAATCATCTTCACCCAACCGCTGGTTCTCTACGGGCCGGGCTGAATTATTTGTTTGCAAAAGCTCGGAGCAAGAAGAAATATAAGTTTTCGGATTTGGTAGACATTCCTCTTCTTCAGCAATTTCTAAAATCTCTATATGAAGCTACCGGATTGCCCCATGCCCTCGTCGATATTGATAATAATATACTGAGCGGAATAGGTTGGCAGGATATTTGCAGCCGGTTTCACCGGGCGTGTCCGCAAAGTAGCTGCAGGTGCAAAGAAAGCGACAGCTACATATCAGCCCATCTGCATGATGGACCTTATGTCGGGTACAAGTGTTTAAATGGCCTCATGGATTATGCTACCCCTATTATTGTGGAAGGGGAACATTTGGCTACAGTCTTCATTGGACAGCTTCTGCATCAACCGCCCGATGAAGAATATTTTAGTAGCCAGGCCCGAGAGTATGGATTTGACGAAAATGCTTACCTGGAAGCACTTTGCCGGGTTCCGGTAATTCCTGAAGAGCAGATAGAAACTATTATGAAGTTTTATATACAATTGGGCCAATTTCTTGCATCTATAGGACTAAACCGGAAACGCCAAATTGAGTTGGCAAAGCAGGCAATAAGAAAGCAAGAGGAAAGATTTAGACTGCTTTGGGAGACGAGCAATGATGGCTTTTGGGAATGGAATATTGAAGCGGGTAAAGTATATTACAGCCCGCGCTGGGCCGAAATGTTGGGCTATTCGTTTGAGGACTGTGAGGTAGATATTCAAAATTGGGAAAAGCGTCTTCATCCTGATGATATAAGCACTGCAATGGAGGCCATTAATGAACATCTACAGGAACGAACAACAGTTTACGCGGCCGAATACCGAATAATTACCGAATCGGGTGAAGAGAAATGGATTTTGGATCACGGTCAGTTAGTAGCCAGAAATGCAGAAGGTCAGCCGTTAACCATGGTGGGCGCAAGTATCGACATCACAGCCTTTAAGAAGGTGGAAGCATCCTTGTTTGAATCACAACAGAAATTCGCCACAGTTTTTTATTCCAGTCCGGACATAATGACCATCAGCACCATAAAAGACGGGCGCTATGTGGAAGTAAATGATGCTTTTGTTGCCATTACCGGTTATGAACGCAATGAGGTTATTGGGCGATGTGTATTTGATTTAAATATATGGGTTGTTCCTGAAGAAAGGGACGCAGTAATAAAACAAATACAGGAAAACGGCAGAGTTCGCGACTTTGAAATAGAATTAAGGTCAAAATACGGGGAAACTGGGATTTCTTTGCTTTCCGGCGAGATAGTGGACTTGGGTGGTGAAGAATATCTTATCACTACAAATAGAGATATTACGGAAAGAAAGCAAATGGAAGAAGCATTACGTTTGTCGGAGGAATGCTTATTCAAAGCCTTTAATACCAGTCCGATCATAATGGCCATTACTACCCTGGAGGAGGGAAGGTTTATTAAAGCTAACAAAGCATTTGCGTGCATTGTCGGTTATGATCATGAAGAGGTGATAGGTCGAACGTCATTAGAGATAGGATTTTGGCTAAATCCGCTGGAGCGTGACCTTCTAAAACAAAGCATTGTGGCCGGGCAATCGGTTCGGGATATGGAAATTGTTTTTGGCAATATTTACGGAGAGCAAAAGCTGGGATTACTTTCTGCTGAAGGCCTTGATATTGACGGCAAACCATGCTTGCTCAGCGTACTTACAGATATAACTGAACTTAGACGAATGGAAGTGGAAATGACTCGTTTGGATCGACTCAATTTAGTAGGAGAAATGGCCGCCAGTATTGGACACGAAATCAGGAACCCCATGACCACTGTTCGTGGGTATCTGCAAATTATGCGGGAGAATAAGGATAACATACAAGAGCTGGAATATTTTAATCTGATGATAGAAGAACTGGATAGAGCCAATGCTATAATCACTGATTTTCTTTCTCTGGCTAAAAACAAGATGGTGGATATGAAGCCAGGAGATCTCAATGCCATAATTAATAAATTATTGCCGTTGATTCAAGCCAAGGCTTTGAGTAGAGATCAATACATAAAACTGGAACTAGGCGAGATACCGTACTTGCTTCTGGATAATAAAGAAGTTCACCAATTGATACTGAATCTGGTCAATAATGGGCTGGAATCCATGTCTTTACCTGGCTATGTGACTATAAAAACATATATGGAAGATGAAGCAGTGGTATTGGCTGTTCAAGATCAAGGTCAGGGAATAGACCCTTCATTGCTGGATAAGTTGGGAACCCCCTTCTTAACCACCAAAGATAATGGGACAGGCCTGGGACTGGCAGTTTGTTACCGGATAGCGGAGCAGCATAATGCCAAAATCAATGTGGAGACCAGTATAAACGGCAGCACTTTTTATCTCAAATTCCCGGGCGAAACGGGAGAAGAGCCCATGGTATAATAACAATAATTAACATGGAATTTTAATGGAATGGAAGGAATTAGATGGATAATAATGAATACTTAGTAAAGGAGAAGAATTTTGGAGGTTTTTTAATTGAGAATAACGCTGGAAATCTCAAGTGAAAAGGAAATAAAACTGCCTATTCATTATAACCATATTTTGCAGGGTTTCCTTTACAAAAATTTGAGCAATAAGGATTATCGAGAATTCTTGCACCAGAAAGGTTACAGCCTGGGAAATAAATCATTCAAGCTTTTTACCTTTTCTCGATTGTTGGGTGAGTTCAGGATAGTTCCGCAGAAAAAAGAAATCATCTTTACTCCTCCCGTTAAAATAATTGTGGCTGCCGGTGTTGAGCAATTCATTACCGATCTGGCCGAAACCCTCATAAAGTCCGAGCTTAATTTTCTGGGAAACCAGCCCGTTGAGGTCAAGAGCATCGGTGTTCACAAGAATTTCACTCCATCCAATCTGCTGCAGATAAAAATGCTTTCACCTATGGTTGCCTACTCCACCCTGACGGAAAGGGAGAAAAAATGGACTGAATACTATTCCCCCTGGCAGCCCCGTTTCGCGGAATTAGTCAAAGCCAATTTGGAAGCCAAATACCAGGTTCTCTATGGCGAAATTCCCTCCCAGGAGGAGCTCAAAATTATCCCCCATGGTAGTCAAGAACAAAAATTCAAGAGCGTAATCAAATATAAAGGAACGGTAATAGTCGGGTATCTAGGACTTTACTGGCTCAAGGGCAATCCGGATCTGATCAAGATAGCCTATGATACCGGCCTGGGCAGTAAAAACGCCCAGGGCTTCGGCTGCTGGGAGGTGGTAGGGTAGGGAAACCAAAAGGAGCAACCCTTTTAGGTAAGCTAAAACACGATAATAAACAAATAGTTTCAATTCCTTCCAGGGTTACTCCTATCAAGTTGTTATAACTCATATCATTTATTTTTACAACTTGTCAAGTATTTATAGCTTGCAAAATATTCCTCGCCATTGTACTATAATAAATAAATATAATAAATAATGAAGGGGAGGTGAGAAAATGCTGGAAAGTATAATCGGACTGGGCGCAGCGGTTCTGGAGGAACAGGATGCCTTGGCATCATTGATTAAAAAAGTTCCATCAATAAAGAATAACCGGCAACAACATATCTGTAAATTTGTATTCCATACCAAAAAGAAGGAATTAAGAATTGATGTAAAAGAAGAAATGGACGATAATTCATCGCGCCGGTATCTTCATGTGGGAAGTGTGGACGGACCCCGGTCGGCACAATGGTTTGCTACCAGTACGTCCAGTTCCTATATACTGAGTGAGCTCTTTCCTAACCTGCTTGAAATGCAGGGAATAATCGAGGAAGATATCATAAGAAAATCCCGGAGTATTGTGGAACAGTTCTATTATCCTATTGACCCGGAACTGGCGGGGAATAAAAAGTACAGGTATATATTGGATATTGAAAAACTGGGTATGGGCGATATTTCCCTGGATGAGATTATTGAGGAAGCAAGCCAAAGCAACAAGCCTGGAAAAAGAATCCTGGAATTGCTGCAAAAACAACTATTCAAATGGATACAGCAAGAATATGGCGTGGGGGAGAGGCAATTAGGTTTATATACAGTTGTTATCGATGGTGAAGCGCTGGTGAACGATCCTTCTTATCGCCAGGCCGTAAGTGATTCAAAAAAGCCCCAAACTGCCAGGCAGCATGAGCAAACGGAACTGGAATGCAATGTATGCGGTGCTTCGGAAGGGGTTCCGGCTGACTTGAGCAAAATGAAAATCAAATATTTTACTACCAATCAACTTATCTTTGCCAGCCAGTTAAAGGATTATACCAAAAACCTGAACATCTGCAGCTCCTGCATGGAAAAACTGCAGGCCGGAGAGGTGTTTTTGCAGGAGCAGCTTTCCACCAGGATAGCGGGCTTCACTGTCTATATTATACCTCATCTGGTATATGGGGAATCGGTAGATCCATCTACCATGAAAAACCTGGCGCAAAAACTATTACTAACCGTAAATATGGCCAAATCCATTGATGCGATCGAGGACTTTCGCAACCGGCTGGAAGAACTGAAGGAAATTGAAAATATCTACTATCTTATTGATTTTGCGTTTGTCCGCAGCTCTAATGCTGCTACCAAGATACTGCGCCTGGTAAAGGATGTCCGCCCTTCCTTTTTTGAGAACCTGGATGTTTCCGTGGCCCAATTGCAGGAATTGGCCAATAAACATTTTAAGAATAATTATCATTACCGGGGAGGACTGGAGCAGGTCTATTATTTAACCCCGATCAGGCTCAAACAGGGCAATGCTTCCAGCTTCCGGGAACTGCTGGCTCTTTATGATGCCCTGTTTACGAATCGCTCTATCGATAAAAAACGGATCATAAAAAATCTGGCAGAGGCTCTGGCTATATGTTTTTATGAAAAAGAAGGCTTTAATATTCGACAAAAGCAGCAATATATTAATTATTTAACCCTGGACGGGGTTTTTTTGCTGGAATTCTTCAAAAGAATGGGTTGTTTGAAAGGTGGGGAAGGGATGGATTACCGTACATTAAACCTGAATGATAGTATCAAGGGATTTATGGCGGATATGCACTATGATGAAGAGCAAGCGGCCTTATTCCTTTTGGGCTATCTGCTGGGACAAGTAGGTAATGCTCAGTACCGGCGTGCCAGTGAAAAAGGAGCGGATACTACATATAAACCGGTATTAAACAAGATAAACTTCAATGGTATCGATAAAAGCAAAATAATACGCCTGCGCTCCGATGTCTTTAACAAACTGCGCCAGGAAAAGGTGCTTGTCTATAACGAAAGGATTTTTGCGGAGTGTACGCGCTTGATGGATAAAAACATCAATGACTGGAAGATGAATAAGGACGAAAATCTTTTTTATGTATTGTCTGGTTACGCTTTTGGTACTACGCTGCCAGGAAAAAAGAAAGGGGATAACAGTGATGAACAATAGTGAGATCCTTTACCTTTATGATGCCCAATTAACCAATCCCAATGGTGATCCGGATGAAGAGAACCGGCCCCGCATGGATTATGAGAGAGGTATTAACCTGGTTTCTGATCTCAGGTTAAAGAGATATATCCGGGATTATCTCTTGGACAAGAATTATGAACTCTATGTTCAGAGTATTGATAATAAACCGGTCACAGCGGCAGAAAGGGTTCAACAGATCAGAGATACCAGTGATGAAAACCTGTTGAATTCTTTTATTGATATCCGGCTTTTTGGGGCTACTGTGCCGGCCACCGGAGATAGCAAGTCTTTTATAGGCCCGGTGCAGTTCAACTGGGGTTATTCCTTGAATAAAGTAGAGTTGCTGGAATCCAGTATAACTTCACACTTTGCCTCTTCCAGCACTAATCGACAGGGAGCAATTGGCAAGGATTACCGGGTAAAATACTCTTTTATTGCTTTTTCCGGTGTGGTAAGCGGCAAGCGGGCCGAATATTCCCGGCTGAGCGAGAGCGACCTGGAACTGCTGGATGAGGCTATGAAAAAAGCCATTCCACTTCTGGCCACCCGCAGTAAAATCGGGCAGTATCCCCGTTTTTATATGAGAGTAGTTTTTAATGATAATGAAACGATATTGGATGATTTCAGAAACTACATTCAACTGCTGCCGGCGGATGAGAACCTGCGCTCTATTAACGAATGCGCTTTGGAATGCGGACGTTTGCGGGCCTATTTGGAAGCTCGCAAGGGTTTGATAAAAGAGATAAGAATGTTTCAAAGCAATGAATTGCGAATGCTGGACAATGGAGTGGAGAAAACTGCTAGCGATATTTTTTCTGCCTTTACCAACATTCCTGTTTAATTAGGGAGATGAGCAGATGCGGGTATTAGTTTTTGATTTAAAGGGCTCCCTGGCTCATTTCCGCAAGATATATACTAATTCTTCCTCCTTAAGCTACTCGCTGCCACCCCGAACATGCCTGGCAGGCATAATAGCGGCCATGCTGGGCCGGGAACGGGATAGCTATTATCAGGAATTTAGCCGGGAACATAGCTTTATTGCCGTTAAAAAACTGGGCAGAACCAGGAAGATCATGCAAACCTTAAATTATATGAGGGCTACGGGAAGCAGAGAGTTAATTGTACCCCGGGAACACACTCAGATACCGTTTGAATTGGTCTGTGGAGAACCCGAGCTGCGTTACCGGATTTATTTTGCCGGGAACCCGGGTGCTTACGAGGAATTAAAACAGCGGTTGGTAAACGACAAGTATGTTTTTCCGCCTTACCTGGGAGCAGCCCCTTTTTCGGCTACAGCCAATTTTGTTGCTGAGGCTTCGTGCCAACGGTTGCAGACACGAGGGTTGGTAGAGGTGGCTACACCGATAAACAGCAGGAACATAGTGGAGTTTTCATTTGACCGTATGTTGGATAATGTAGCCCTGGTTAAGGAAAAAATGCCGGTGGATTTTACGGCGGAAAGATATCCAGTAGCCAGTGCCAGCTATGTTTATGACGAAAATGCTTCAGCCCTGCCCGTAAGCCTTAATGAAAATATGTGCTGGCGAATAGCCTACCAATGGGAGGAACAAGATATCAAGGAAAATATCACTTTTTATTAAACCATAATAGGGGGAGGAGTCATGCAATTTTATTCTCATCCGGACAAGTTGCTGTCAAAGCACCTGCAAGAGGTAAGTACTATGGCGGCCGCTTTTTGCCCCCAGCGCTATGGAGAAGCCGCCAGAATTGCCGGGATAGCCCATGACTTTGGCAAGTTTACCACCTTTTTTCAAGAATATATGCTTAAAAAAAAGCAGCAGGGTAAATTAAAACAGCATGGCTTTATCTCGGCGCTTTTTGGGGCTCATAATGCTTTTCACCGCTGGGGGGAAGACCACTTCTTCCCCCTGGCAATCTATAGCAGTATTTATCATCACCATGGTAATCTAAGTGATTTTAAGGAAATACTACCTTCCTCAATGAAGAACTTTGGTGCGGCCTTCGAGGAAAACGTTGATATAGCCCGGCGACAGGTGGAAAATATAGAGACCAACCTCAAAGAGGTCAGGAAAGCCTACCGGGATATGCTTGATGAACAGTTGATAAATAGTTTCATAAAAGGTTTTAATCCCCACGAGCTGCTCCGCAAGCTCTTAAAACTGGAGTATTATTATACCGTTCGTGGCAAATACAAACGGGACACGAGTTATTTTGCCCATCAGTTTATATATTCCTCACTTATTGCTGCTGATAAACTCAGTGCCTCAGGTGAAAACCCAACCTCGATTCGCTTTATTCAGTCCCCAGGGATATTGCTGGCTCGTGACAAAATTGTGCAATCCAGGATGGAAAAAAACAACAAGGATAGCCAGGGTGAGATTAATTCAATACGAGAAGATATTTTTCGCCGGGTACAGACCAATATGGAGCTTTTTGCCGATACGCAGCGTATTTTTACCATCACCAGTCCCACAGGCTCGGGCAAGACCTGGACTGGTTTTTGCGCGGCTACCAAGCTGCGCGATCGCTTGGGTGGAAATCGAAAGATAGTATATGTTTTGCCCTTTACATCTATTATTGATCAGAATTATAAGAGCATTCAGGAACTGTTTCATAATAGCGGAGAGATAACCGATAAGGAAAGATTCTACTTGCTCAAGCATCATCATTTATCAGGCCAAGTAAAGGAAGAGAATGAAGAAGGCTATGACCCGGCAAGCTCCCCGGTGCTTGAGCAACTCCTTACCGAAGACTGGCAAAGCGCTGTCATTGTTACAACATTTGTCCAGTTTTTCGAGAGCATGATTAGTGTTCGCAACCGCATGTTGAAGAAGTTTCACAACTATGCAGGTTCTATTTTTTTGATAGATGAAATACAGGCTCTGGACATCAAGTACTATCCTCTGGTGGAGTATGTTTTGAACATCCTCTGCCGCGAATACGATAGCCGGGTAATTCTAATGACAGCTACCCGACCGGTAATTTTCGGGTCATCTCCCAATGACCGGCTTCCAGCTATGGAACTATTGGAGAATTATCCGGATTACTATTCCAGGTTTAACCGAACTTGCCTGATACCGAAATTGGACAAAATAGGGCTAGAGGATTTTGTGCAGGAAATAGCGGCCTTGATAAAGGATGAAACTTCCTGCATGGTGGTCTGCAACACTATTAAATCATCGTTGAGGGTTTTTAGCCTGCTGAAAAAGATATTCGGTGAAAAGCGTAAGGTTTATTACCTGTCAACCAATCTGGTTCCAGCACAGCGCGCCGATAGAATTGACAAGATAGCTGCGGATCTTGAAGATGGAGAGAATTTAATACTGGTTTCTACCCAGGTGGTAGAGGCCGGGGTAGATTTGGATTTTGATATTGTCGTTCGCGATTTTGCTCCCCTGGATTCCATTATCCAATGTGCCGGTCGATGCAATCGTGGTGGGATAATGTTTAGCTATAATCGAGGAATAGTATATTTATTCAATGTGGTGAATGAAAAAGGAGATGATTACGCTTCGTTCATTTACGGAACAAGTAATTTAATTCTGACCAAAGAACTGCTACGTGGTAGAGACAGGATTGAGGAACGGGAATATTTGAGCTTGATTGAGGCATTTTATAACATGATAAAAAAAGAAATAAGCACTCAGCCGGCTCATGATTTAATTGCCGCCCTGGAGAATTTTAATATGTCGCGTGATGGTGTAAGTGGGTTTTCCTTGATAAAGAACAACAGCGGATACATTGATGTGTTATTTCGGCATAATTCCAGGGTTGAAGAGGCCTACCAGCGTTTCTGGGAAGTTATAGGGATCAAGGATTTTCAGGAGAAGAGAAACGAATATCTGAAGATAAAAACTATTTTACAAAAATATACGATTTCATTACCGGCCCAATTTGCGGATGTTTTTGAAAAAAGACCATTGGGGGAAAGCAATGTCTTTATTTCGCTTCCGCCTGAAGGAATGGCAGATTATTATGATGAAGATACCGGGTTTAAGCGAGAACGAGATGATAGCTTTTTGGCATTTTAGTGCTTATGGGACAGAGTTTAATTATTAAGCAAGATTGATAAATCAACAGAGGTGGTGCGCCAGTTCGGCGTTGTGGATATAGCCGGTGGGAAGCCGGCACGGTAAGGTCTAGCCAGCCGCCGGTATCCAGCCTTGGAGCCAAAGCCGTGAGGTGAGGTTTAAGCGTAGGCAGGAAACCATGCGAGCCGTAATGCGAAAGCGTGAAGTGATAGAGCCCCGTTAGATTATATAAAGTGGAAGCCGATGCCTTCACCTCGGCAGCAGGCAATAACGTTTGGACGATAGAGGCGAGAACAAGCGAGTTCCACCGGGGTCTGAGAGCATGGCGAGCATGAGATTGTTATTCACAACGTACCTGGGAGGCCTTGCATACTCTCGAAAGAGTATTTTTTCGCACAAGGAGCATTTCATCCAAGGCGGAAGAAACGGTATACAAGGAGTCGGATTCGCTCATAGTACCGAAGAAACCGGTAATGACGGCGGAGGGAAGGGGCGGACATATAAACCGTTCTTAGGACAAAACATCAGCCACACTGGAGGTGGTAGAGAAGATGGAAAATGCGTACGAAAGAATAGCGCAGCAGGTAGAGAAACACAAGAGAGCGCAGACGCTGATGCACTATGTAAACAAACAAAATCTGACTGAAGAACACAGGCAACAACATAAAGGCAAAGCCACGGGTATAGACAGAGTGGGCAAGGAAGCCTATGGGGAAAACCTCGAAGCGAACATAGAGGACCTGCTCACCAGAATGAAAATGTTCAGCTATAGGCCACAGGCGGTGAGACGGACATATATACCCAAAGCGGGAAGCGACAAGATGAGGCCGCTGGGGATACCTGCATATGAGGATAAACTGGTGCAGGGAGCAATGCGGAAGGTGCTTGACCAGGTATACGAGGGGAAGTTCTATGATTTCTCCTACGGCTTCAGAAAAGGCAAGAATTGTCATCAAGCAATAAGGGAAGTAAACCAGCTGATAATGACAAATAAGATAAACTTCATTGTTGATGCGGACATAAAGGGGTTCTTCGACAATGTAGACCATGAGTGGCTGATGAGATTTCTGGAGCATGATATAGCGGACAAGAATTTTCTGCGGTACATCAAGCGGTTTCTGAAAGCAGGCATCATGGAGGACATGAAATACCACGAAAGCGACAGGGGTACACCCCAGGGTGGATTGATTTCGCCGGTATGTGCAAACGTATATCTGCATTATGTGCTGGATATGTGGTTTGACAAGGTGGTAAAGAAGCAGTGTAAAGGCGAGGCGCATATCATCAGATACGCCGATGACTGTGCGCCACGAAGGCGCAGAGATGCAACTGAGCAAGTTGCATAATGCAGCCATGCTGCACAGAAGATGAGGGAGGGCCCCTCGAAGCCGCCATACAGGTGGAGGCTTCAAACCACCTTAAGCTGCTTTGGTCAAAAGCCACGGTAGTGAGCGTTAAGGAAAAGGCGAGGCTA
>Ga0334889_1000497_pt1 | contig 60772 bp, 49 predicted proteins | sample GraSluR1_MG_2_FD_207222 | JGI IMG/M metagenome (GOLD analysis project Ga0334889, IMG submission 207222) | Sludge microbial communities from methane-producing bioreactor in Wageningen University, Netherlands - Granular Sludge_8_08-R1 | ecosystem: Engineered > Bioreactor > Anaerobic > Unclassified...
ACGTCCAACAGGTGGCGGGCTTCACCGGGCTGGATCAACTTGACCAGGCGCGCGGCCAGGGGGGCTCCCGCCACGTGCATGGCGCCGATGAAGGAGCGCAGCCGGTCTTCTTCCGAGCGGCCGTCGGCCTGAGGCGGAGCCACCTTCCCCGTCAGCTCCCCCCAGCGCTCCCAGAGGTGGGCGCTGTGCAGGATCATCGGCAGGACCGAGCTCGCGCCGTCCGACGTCAGCAACTGGCGTGCCGAGGCTTCGGTCTGGTAGGCCTGGTCGCGCTTCTCCAACAGTCCCATGGCGGTCAGGGCATCCAGCAGGATCGTCAGGGCTCGCAGGTCGGCCTGCAGTTCGGGGGCCAGGTCTCGGGCCGTGCGCGGCTTGTCGGCCAGCCGGGTGAACAGATTCAGTTCAGCCCCGGTCAGGAGCAGTCGCGCCTCCTGGAAGGCGCGTGCCAGGCCCAGAAGCTTCTCGCGGGTCCAATCAGGCGGCGTCTCCATCGGGGCCCTCCAGCGTACAGTCTTCGTCCGCGCGTTCGGTGCCGGGCAGGGGGCAATCCTGCTTGCGATCGCGCTCGCTGAGCGGCTGATTCGGGGAGGGCCCTGCACTGGAAGCCCATCTGGAGGTCAAGTCTCGGGTTCGCGGCGCGCTCGCCAGAGCAGGTGCCAGGAGAGCCCTCCCACCGCAACGGCCAGGAACCCGAGCAGATGCACCATGCCCCGGGCCTCTCCGGATCTCTCCCGGCGCGTCCCAGGCCCCTGAGCGGGGCTCGTACGCCTGGGACGCGAGGAGGACGTCCCAGGGCGCACCCCGCTCGGCTCAGGCTCGCGACTCAGGAACATCCGGCCCTGCGAGTCGGACTCGCGCGGTCGGGGCCTGGCTCGTGCCCGGGGTGGAGGGGCGGGCGGTGGATGGGGGCGGGACGTCGCCCATGGTGGAGCGGACCCTGGTGGATTGGGACGTTCTACGATCATCAGCGCGTTGCTGATGGGGCGCCCGGGAGGGGTCAGGTAGCCTTTCCGGGTCCACAGGCCGCTGGAGGCACCCCCATCCAGGCACATGGCCTCGACGGCACCCAGGTTCCGCATGAGCTCGGCCATCTGGCGCACCTGGCCGTGGGAGGTGACCATCAGCAGGCGCCCGTTCCGGTCGATCCCCACCATGCTGCGAGGCGCGTCCCAGGCCGTGGTGATCTTGGGATCCTTGAACCCCTCGTTCTCGGGCGAAAGGTCCACTCTTCCCGCCCGGACCAGGCGGGGGCCTGCACCGACCCCCTCGACGACCTCCGACCAGAAGCCCAGTGGGGCCCCGTCGTCGCGGACCAGGCGCCATGAACAGGCGCGGCCGACCCGGAAGCGTTTCGCCAGCCTCTGTTCCCGTTCACCCCGGAAGTAGACCACGAAGCCGTCTGTTGGGATGGGACATGCCCCGGCGCCCGGGGCGACCAGGTGGGTCACCCGCCCCCCCGAGACCACGACCTGCACGCCGTCGCTCAGTCCGGTCCGGGGTCCCCAATCGGGAGTGAAGAGGGTGATGGTGGGGGCTCCCTCGGGGAGGCGGTTCACCCAGTAGGCGTGCCAGTTGTCGGGGTATCGGAAGCTGCCGTCCAAGGCCCCCTCAATCTTCAGCCGGAGTGGTTCGATTCGGGCCCGTCCGTCGGCGGCGAAGCCCAGGACCGATCCGATGTTGCCCTTGGCCACGACCCGGCCTTCGTGGAAGAGGGTGTGGTTGGGGTTCTTGATGGCGCTGGCGGTGTAGGCCTCGAAGTAGGAGCCGTTGATGGCTGCCAGGGCCCCCGCCTTCCGGGCAAGGTCCGCCAACTCCTGGGTCTGCCCCACCCGACCGTGGGCCAGACCCAGCCGGGGTTGCAGGCGTGAGAGATCGGCCCGGATCATGTGTGCGGAAACCCGGAGGTCCGTGAGCTTCACCGTGGGGGTCGACACCTCAAAGGGCGGAGAGGTCTGGCCGGCCAGGGGAATCGCAGCGCCGGCCAGGAGGAGCAGGAGGAGGACCAGGATGGTCCGGGCGACGTCCTGGTTCGGCAGGTCGGGCCTCCTCCTGGTTGCGGTCCGTCTCAGATCTGGCATGCGCCCTTGCAGTCGGGGCATAAGACCATCCCGTAGTCTTCCTTCATGACCAGGCCGCTGCCCTGGCATCCCGGACAATGTCGGGGCGCCTCCGGCGCAGAGCTCTCGGGGGAGGGGGCTGATGGAGAATCGGGGCTTTCCCTCACCAGGTTCAGGAAGCGTTCGGAGAGCGCCGCGGTCTGGAGATCCTGGGCCTGCCATGCCTGCTTGAAGGCCTCCTCGAAGCAGGCCACCGCCTGGGTGTCCCTCTTCTCCATGGCCTCCAGGAGGCCCAGGTTGTGGAGGGCCCGGGCGCGGGACCCGGTGTCCCCGCTGCGGGCCGTCACGCTCAGGACCTCCTCGAAGACCCGTCGGGCCTCGACGGTCTGACCCGAGTCCATCAGCAGGACCCCGATGGTCCCCAGGGCCGGGGCCAGCCTCTCCAGGTCGCCGGAGGCCATCGCGTCGTCAGCCAGGGTCGTCGCCAGGCGGGCCCCCCGCGGGGAGTGGCCGCACCTGGCGAAGGCGGTGGCCATCCGAAGAAGCAGGGCCGAGGCTTCCCCCCGGTCGACGTCGGGCCGGTCCCAGAAGTCGAAGGCCATCGCCTCCAGCTCCTCCAGCCAGCCCGGTTGCGCCATCTCGAAGACTTCGGCCATCTGTTCGGCGTCCGGACATTCGACGACCCGCTTCACGAACGCGTCCATGCTCACCCTCCGGATCCGGGCCGCCCTGCCGACCCGCGTCTGAGGTCTGGCTTCAGGGAGGTTGGAAGGAGAACCTTGGCGGCCACAGGCCGTGGTTCCTCTCTGGTCGGCCCACCAGCGCTGGCAGGGCGGTCTTCCCGGGGAAGCAGGCGAGCGGAGGAGGGCCGGTCTCGGAATCCGGTCCACAGCGCTTGCAGCGGAGGCTCGTCCTGGTCTATCCTTCGCCTATGTCCGACCTCGCCAACCTGACTTCTGATGAATCAAGCCCGGCCCTGGAAGACACCTTGGAAGCGGCAGCCTGGCGGCATCTGGACCGCAAGACCATGCCTCCCCGGGCCTTGGGCGCCCTGGAACGACTGGCCGTCCGCATCGCCTGTCTGCAAGGAACCCTCTCGCCCACCCTGCACAAGCCGGTCCTGCTGCTGGCGGCGGCCGACCACGGAGTGACGAACCGTGGGGTGAGCTTCAGCCCCCGCGAAGTCACCTGGCAGCACAGCCTGAACCTGGCCCGTGGGGGAGGGGCAGCGGGTCTCTTCTGTCGGCTGCATGGCATCGATCTGGTGGTGTGTGACGTGGGGGTGGATCACGAGTTCCTGCCCCAGGACGGGGTCGTGGACTGCAAGGTGGCCCACGGAACCCGGGATCTGAGCCAGGAGCCGGCCATGAGCTTGCAGGAGTGCCTGGCGGCGATGTCGTGGGGGCGTCGGAAGGTGGCCGAGATCGCCCGTTGCGGCAGCAACGTGGTCCTCTTCGGCGAGATGGGCATCGGGAACACGACGCCGGCCTCCGCGCTGGTGGCAGCCTTGACCGGGCTCTCCGTGGACCAGTGCGTGGGGGCGGGGACGGGGATGGGGCCCGCCGCGCTGGAGCACAAACGGAAGGTGGTGCAGGCCGCCTTGGCCCTGCACGGGCCGCCCTCGGACCCCCTGGAGGCGATGACTTGTCTGGGCGGGCTAGAGCTGGCCTTCATGACCGGCGGAGCCCTGGCGGCAGCCGAGCACGGAATGCTCATCCTCCTGGACGGGTTCATCGTCACGGCCAGCCTGCTGGTGGCCAGCCGCATGGACCCGCGGGTGTGCCGACACGTCGTGGCCTGTCACGCCTCGGCCGAGCCCGCCCACCGGCCGTGCCTGCAGCAGATGGGCCTGGAGCCCCTCCTGGATCTGGGGATGCGCTTGGGGGAGGGCTCCGGAGCCGCCCTGGCCTGGCCTCTGGTCCGGGCTGCCGTCGAGATGTTCAACGGGATGACCAGCTTCTCGGAGGGGGGCGTGGTCGATGCCGTCACGCCGATCCAGCAGGCCCTGGCCCGAGAGGGGCTCTGATGGGCCGGGGCTTCTGGCCCTGGAGACTGGGGACCACCAGCTACATCCTGCCCGCGGATCTCTCGGCCAACGTCCGCTTCCTGGCCCCTCGTGTGGACGACGTGGAGCTGGTGCTCTTCGAGTCGGAGGAGTTCGGCAGCAACGTTCCGGGGCCTGAGGTCGTGGCCGAACTGGCGGATCTGGCCGCAGAACACGGCCTGACCTACACCGTCCACCTGCCGACGCACGTGCGTCCAGGTTCCCCCCGCGCCTCCGAGCGCACCCTGGCCGTGGATACCTGGAATCGTGTGCTGGAGCGCACCGAACCGCTGGAACCCTTCGGCTACGTCCTCCATCTGGAGGGGGACCAGCCCGGAGCAGTTCCCTCTTCGGATGTTCCCGCCTGGCTGGAGAACCTGGATCGTTCGTTGGAGGCCTGGGTGGGGGCGGGGGGAATCCAGCCCCGGTCCATCTGCGTCGAGACCCTGGGCTATCCCTTCGACCTGGTCTGGCCCCTGGTTCGGCGTTGGGGCCTGGCGGTCACCCTGGATATCGGGCATGTCTGGGTCATGGGATTTGACGCCGAGGCGGCCGTCCAGACCCTGCTGCCCCATGCAAGGATTGTGCATCTGCACGGAGTGGACGGGGTTGGGGGAGAAGACCATCAGGGGCTTGAGGTGACCGATCCGGACCTTCTTCGAGCCTTTCTGACCTCTCTGTCCGGGCAACCGGGCGATCGCGTGGTGACCTTGGAGGTTTTTTGCCAGGAGCACCTGGAGAGCTCGTTGGGGGTCCTGGAACGCTTTCGGAGGACGCTTTGAGTGCTTCTCGAGTGACCCTGGTCCTGGGTGGCGGGCGGAGCGGCAAGAGCCGCTATGCCGAGTCGCTGGCCGAGACCATCTGCCGGGATCCCGCCGGGCGGGTCTACCTGGCCACGGCCGAGCCCTGTGATGAGGAGATGCGTGGCCGCATCGCCGAGCACCGCAGGGGTCGGGAGTCGCGCTTCGTGACCTTGGAGGAACCCCTGCACCTGGGTGCGGCCCTCCGACAGCTTCCCTCGGCGACGCGCGTGGTCCTGTTGGACTGTGTGACGGTCTGGTTGGGGAACCTGCTTTTCCATCTGCCCCATGAGGCGGAGCGCGCGGCCGAGGTGGCGACTCTTCTGCAGGTCCTGGAGTCGCCGCCTGTCGACCTGGTCCTGGTCTCCAACGAGATCGGCCTCGGGGTCATCCCCGCAGATTCTCAGACCCGGGCGTTCCGGGATGTGGCGGGGCGGCTCAATCAGGACCTGGCAGCCCGGGCAGACCGGGTGGTGCTGGTGGTGGCCGGGATTCCGGTCCGCATCAAGGGGCGCCTTCCCCGACTCCAGCGTGAGGTTCGGCTTTGAAGAACCTGGTCGGTGCCTTCCGGACCCTGACCATGCTGCCGGTTCCTGGCCCGGACGGCGGCTCGGGAGCTTCAGGGCTTCCCTGGTTTCCCCTGGTCGGTGCCGTCCTGGGCCTGGCCGGGTGGGGCCTGGCGGCGGGGCTCCTGCGGCCCGGAACCCTGGCGTGTGGTCCCCTGGGTTGCCTGCTGGTCGGAGCCCTGGTCGTGGTTCTCTGGGCCTGGTTGACCCGGGGTCTTCACCTGGATGGACTGGCCGACCTGGCGGACGGCCTCGGAGGCGGTTGGACCCGCGAGCGGGTCCTGGAGATCATGAAGGATTCGCACGTCGGCTCCTTCGGAGTTCTGGCCCTGGTGGGCGGTTTGATGGTCAAGACCGCGGCCGCCGGGGTCCTGTGTGCCTCCGGAGATCTCTTCTGGTTGGGCGTCGCCCCGGTCATGGCGAGATGGGCCATGGTGGCCCAGGCCTGCTTCCATCCCTACGCCCGTCCGGGACAGGGAACCGCTGCTGACCTTGTTCGCCAGGCCGGTCCTGCCCATCTGTTGGGGGCTTCGGCGTTGGCCCTGCTCCTTCTGGCAGGGATGACCCTCCAGGGAGGGTGGTCTCGTCTGCCGGGGGTCCTGGGAGTTGTGATCCTGATGACCGGCTTGACGGGCGTTACGACCCGCCGCAGGATCGGCGGGGTGACTGGCGACGTCCTGGGGGCGACATGCGAGCTGGCCGAGACCTCGGTGTTGGTTGCGGCCGCCCTTCTGTGAACCCACCGCTGGCCTCCCGGAGGGGCCGAACCTGCCCCGGAGGAGTGGGCCGGGACGGTCTTCGGCCGGGCTTCGAGGCTTCTGGGGTCCTATTTCTTTCAATCTGCCTGTTGGATTTCGCTGACACAGATTGTCATTGATTGATCGCGAACTCATTCGGGATCTGTCGCATTATTCCGGTCTTGGCGGCCTTTCGTGTGCTCGGATTGGCGGAGATCGAAATTTGAATATTGTTCTTGGAGGAATGCTTTGTGGTACTGTCAAATCATTGATGACAGAGCAGGGTCCAACTGGCCTGGGGTGCTCGAGTCAGAGAATTGACTTCACGGGGACAGGCGCAGGTGACATCATGGGCAACAAGATTGAAGATCTCTTCCGCTATCGACTGCCTGGCAGGGAACTGCACCTGGAGGAACTGCTGCCGATTCTCCCCCCTCGACTGATCCGGACCCTGCTCCGACACGGCATCCAGACGGTCGGGGCTCTCTACGAGGCCTGCCGCACGGGTCAAGACCTGGACTTCCTGGAAGCCTGGCAGCTCAAGCAGATTCGGCTTGCCTTCAATGTCTGGCCTCGCCATCATGCCCACCAGTGTCAGGTCCAGGCCAGACTGGAACAGCGGGTGGGCAGGCAGCCGTACGTGCCCTCGTGGGATTGGCAGGACGAGGACTGGGAAGATTCCGACGAGGAGGACGACCGTCGGCATTGGAAGGGCGCGCGGGAGATCATCATGGTCCAGGCCACCCGATCCTTGAGCCGAGCCTGGCGACGACGTGGCCTGGAACGTCCCCGGCGGCCGTCCCGGGCCTGGGACGATTCGGCAGCTCCTTCCGGCCAGGGAAGGAGATCCGGGAGACACGCGGGTCCCGCCGGGTCTTGACGACCTGGTTGGCAGGAGGCTATCGTACCGGCGCCGATGCCCACCTTTTCGATCCACACCCTGGGTTGCCGAGCCAACCAGGCCGACTCCGAGCAGCTCCGCCAGATCCTCCTGGGGGCGGGATTTCTTGAGGTGCCCTTCGGCTCACCCGCCGACTGCGCCATCGTCAACACCTGTACCGTCACCGGCGAGGCCGACCGCAAGTCTCGTCAGACCTTGCGGCGGGCCTCCCGCCAGGCCGGCACGGTGGTGGCCACGGGCTGCGGCGTCACCCGGCGCGGTGGTCTCCAGTCGCTTCCCGGGGCGGTGTTGAAGCTGGCCCCGGAGAGCCGCGAGCAGGTGCTGGAGCTCCTGGGAGCTTCGGAATGCCCGGGCGGGAGCGCCCTGAAACTCGGGCTTCAGGCCGGACGCAGCCGGGCGCTTCTGAAGGTCCAGGAAGGCTGCGACCACTTCTGCAGTTACTGCATCGTGCCCTACGTGCGCGGTCGCTCGCGCAGCACGCCGGCCGGGTCGCTGGTGGAGCAGGCTCGAAGTCTGGAGGAGGCAGGCCACCGCGAGATCGTCCTGACGGGGATCCATCTGGCGGTGTGGGGGCGGGACCTTCCCGAGAATCCGGACCTGGCGGACCTCCTGGATCGGCTGCTGGAAGGGACCCGGGAGGTCCGTTTCCGCCTGAGTTCCATCGAGCCGATGAGCTTCCCCCATCGGATTCTCGAGAGGATGGCCCGCTTCCCCGACCGCATCTGCCCCCACCTGCACCTGGCCTTGCAGCACGCCAGCGATGCGATCCTGAAGAGGATGCGCCGGGACTATACCTGGGCGGAGTATGACCGGCTGGCCCGGGACTTCCTGGGCTCGGTCCCAGGGGCCTGCCTGACCACGGATGTCCTGGTGGGTTTCCCCGGCGAGACGCAGGGTGACTTCGAGATCCTGACCGAGCGTCTGCGCACCCTGCCCTTCCTTCACCTTCACACCTTTGCCTATAGCCCTCGGAAGGGTACCGCGGCAGCCCTGTATCCGGACCCGGTTCCAGAATCCACCCGGAAGACGCGTTCTGAGCAGGTGATCCGCCTGGGGGGGCGTCTGGCTCGAGCGGTCCACCGCCGTTTCCGGGGCCAGGTCCGCCCGGTCCTGGTGGAGCGCGCCGCAGACCGGGCGGGGGAGTGGCTGGGGACGGCCGACAACTTCCTTCCGGTCCGTTTCCCGGGCCCGCCCGCGCTGTTGGGGCGCATCGTCCCGGTTCGGCTGGGCTTGGAGGAGGATGGCCGTCTGTGTGGGCTCCCGGAGGGGGAGGAGTTCGCGCCAGGGCGGTAAACTCCAGAGCCCGCCTGGGGAGTTGGGGGGCAGTTCCCTCCTGGACCCTGGCGTCCGGGCCGGTTCCGGCCCGCACACTACTGGCTGGGATGGCGATCATGGCGGGTCTTTTCGACAATCTTCGGGCCAGGCGGCCGCGCGTGGACAAGGTGGCGGCCCCGGCAGCCTCTTCCGAGCACTGGGTCCAGTGCTCGGGGTGCGGGACCGCCATCTATCATCCGACCTTTCTGGAGAACCTGAAGGTCTGCGAGAAGTGCGCGCACCACCATCGCATGACCGCGTGGGAGCGCCTGGAGCTGCTGGCGGATCCCGGTACCTTCCAGGAATGGGATGCCGGTCTGGTCTCGGGGGACCCCCTGGGTTTTGGCCAGGACTACCTCGACAAACTGCGCTCCGACCGGGAGCGGACGGGTCTGTCCGACGGCATGTTGAGCGGCTCGTGCTCCTTGGGTGGAATCCCCGTCGCCCTGGGGATCATGGACTTCGGGTTCCGCGGTGGCTCGATGGGGTCGGTCGTCGGCGAGAAGGTGGTTCGCGTCCTGGAGGGCGCGGCCGAGAACCGAATTCCCGCTGTGCTGGTCACCTGCTCCGGGGGGGCGCGGATGCAGGAGGGCATGTTGTCCTTGATGCAGATGGGACGGACCTGTGCGGCGGTCCGTCGGCTCAACCAGGTGCCCGCTCCCTTCCTGGTGATCATGACCGATCCGACCACGGCGGGGGTGGCGGCCAGCTTCGCGGCCTTGGGGGACGTGATCCTGGCGGAGCCCGGCGCGACGATCGGGTTCTCGGGACGCCGGGTCATCGAGCAGACCATCCGCCAGAAGCTGCCCCCCCGCTTCCAGTCCTCAGAGTTCTATCTCGAGCACGGCTTCCTGGACCGGGTGGTCCCCCGGGCCACCTTGAAGGACACGGTCTCGGCCATCCTGGGCATGCTGTGCGTTCCGGCGGAGGTCACGCGATGATTCTGGAAGTCGAGAAACCCCTGCTCGAGCTCGAGCGCAAGATCCGCGAGCTGCAAGAGGTCGACCGGACTGCCGGGGTGGATCTCTCGGCCGAGATCCGGCTTCTGGAGCGCAAGGCGCGGCAGCTCAAACAGAGCATCTTCCAGAACCTTTCGGCCTGGGATCGGGTGCAACTGGCCCGCCACGTCGATCGCCCGGGCACCTCGGACTACGTGACCGGTGTCTTTACCAACTTCGTCGAGCTGCACGGCGACCGCTTCTACGCCGACGATCCCGCCGTGGTGGCGGGTTTGGCCCGCTTCCAGGGGCGGCCTTGCGTGGTCCTGGGCCACCAGAAGGGCAAGGGCACCCGCGAGAACCTGGCGCGCAATTTCGGGATGCCGAATCCGGAGGGCTTTCGCAAGGCAGGACGCTTGATGCGCCTGGCCGCCCGTTTCGGCCTTCCCATCTTCACCTTCGTCGATACTCCCGGTGCCTACCCGGGGATCGAGGCGGAGGAGCGCGGCCAGTTCGAGGCCATCGCCAGCAACATCGCGTTGATGAGCGAGCTGCCCGTCCCCATCCTGACCGTGGTGATCGGCGAGGGAGGCAGCGGAGGGGCACTGGGGATCGCCCTGGCCGACCGCGTCCTGATCCTCGAGAACAGCGTCTATTCGGTGATTTCTCCGGAAGGCTGTGCCAGCATCCTCTGGCGGGACGCGGCCCGGGCCGAGGAGGCTGCGACGGCTCTGGGCCTGACCAGCGAGACATTGAAGCGCCTGGGCCTGGTGGACGAGGTGCTGCCCGAACCCCTGGGCGGTGCCCATCGCGACCTGGAAGGCACGTTCCGCACCGTCCAGGACGCGCTGCGGCGCCATCTCGAGACCCTGCAGGACATGGAGGAACACGCCTTGTTGGAAGCCCGTTACGCCAAGTACCGCCGGATGGCCGTGCTGGGGGAGGCCCGATGAGCCACCGCCGCCGCACGCGAATCCTGTGCACCATCGGCCCGGCCTCCGCCAGCGAGCAGGTCATGGAGGACCTTTTTGACGCCGGCATGGACGTGGCTCGCCTGAACTTCTCCCATGGGACCCATCAGGACCACCGCGCCCTCTTCGAGCGCCTGCGGCGCCTGAGTGACGCCCGCGGCCAGTTCCTGGCCATCCTCCAGGACCTCTCCGGTCCCAAGATCCGCTTGGGGGCCGTGGCTCCAGGCACGGTTCTGACCGAGGGAAGTCGGTTCATCCTGACCTCCGAGCCGGTCGAAGGCAACTCGGAGAGGGCCCAGGTCACCTACCCTCGGCTGGCCGAAGAGGTGGCCCCGGGGCACGGAGTCCTGTTGGATGACGGCCTGCTGGCCCTGGAGGTCGAGCGCGTCGAGGGGAATCGGGTGCTGACCCGGGTTCGCACGGGAGGCCCGATCAGCTCGGGGAAAGGCGTCAACCTGCCTCACAGTCGGCTTTCGGTTCAGGCTTTGACGGAGAAGGATGAAGCCGACCTGCGCTTCGGATTGGAGCTGGGGGTCGACTATGTCGCCCTTTCCTTCGTCCGGCATCCCAAGGACGTCGAGGCGGTCCGCCGGATCATGGCCGAAGTCGGGGTCCACCGCCCCGTGATCGCCAAGATCGAGAAGCCCGAGGCCGTCGAGGCCATCGAGGGGATCGTCCACGCCTTTGACGGGGTCATGGTGGCTCGGGGAGACCTGGGCGTCGAGATGCCCATCGAGAAGATCCCCGGCGCCCAGAAGCGGATCATCGCCCTGGCCCGGCGCTACTTCAAGCCCGTGATCACGGCCACCCAGATGCTGGATTCGATGATCCGGAATCCGCGCCCCACCCGCGCCGAGGTGACCGACATCGCCAACGCCATCCTGGATGGCACCGATGCCGTCATGCTGTCGGGAGAGACCGCTTCCGGGGCCTATCCCGTCGAGGCGGTCCGGGTCATGGACCGCGTCGCCCGCGAGGCCGAGAACTGTCTGCCCTTCGAGCAGGTCTACGAACTGGGGGCGCCCAAGGGAGCCGCCGAGGAAGCGGTGGCTCTGGCTGCCTGCGAGATCGCCGAGGTGGTCGATGCTCGAGCCCTGGTGGCCTGCACAACCTCCGGTGGAAGTGTCCGCCGGGTCTCCCATTTCCGCCCCCGCGCCCCGATCATGGGGGTGGCCCACGACGAGGTGGTGGCGCGCCAGTTGAGCCTGCTCTTCGGCGTCGTCCCCTGCCACATCTCCAATCTGACCAGCGCCGACGACCTGGTCGTCCAGGCCGCCTTGACCGCCCGCCGCTATGGCGTCGCTGAACCGGGGGACCGGGTGGTGGTCGTGGCTGGCATCCCACCCGGGAAGCCCACCAACCTGGTCCATCTCTTCACCCTGCCTCCCCAGGGCTGACCTTCCGCCTGGGTTCCGACCCCGGTCTCGGCGGCTCTTTCGCCGAGCCGGGGGACTTCCAGGAGGAAGGTCGCGAGGAATCTTCAAACAAAGGTCGAAGCCGGTTCCCCGATATCCTTCCTGGGGGGGCTTGCTGCGATGAAGAGACGCTCCTCCCTGGTCACGTTGGCCGGGGTTCCCCTGCTCAGTGTGGTCCTGGTCTTCCTGCTTGCAGTGGGAGGCTACTACTCGTTGCAGGTCTTCCAACAGCAGAGACTGGTCTGTCGCAGCAAGCAGGCCGAGCTCCGACAGGTGGAAGAGCAGATCCGCGAGCTTCAGGCCCAGAATGCACTGCTGCGCAGCCAGCAGGCGCGGCTGCAGACGCCCCAGGGGATGGAGGAGGTCGCGCGCGAGAAGTTGGGCATGGTTCGTCCTGGCGAGATCGCCTTCGTGGTCGAGCCTGGACCTCCCGCGAAGCCCGCTCCGGAAGAGGTGACGCCCGCCCCACCGGCCCCGCCGCCCCCTGGGATGTTCCAGCGCGTCCTGGATCGCCTCCTCTTCTAGAAACCCGGTCGAGGTTTCCGACCGGGCCCCTGAAGGCATGGCTGCCGGGTCCAGGTCCTCCGAGTCGGACCGCATCCAAGGAACCTTCCGGCCCTTTTTGGGTTCATGCAGGGAGCCGCCGACGGGTGCAGCATCATGCATGGTCGGTTTCGGGAGGGCATCAACCGGTCTTCGGGCAGCTCGTCGGATGCGACGGAAGAACCCGATCGACCGGCATCACGCGTTGGAGGAAAGCATGAGAATCCCAAGGATCGTCGTGGGAGCGGCGCTGGCCCTGCTGCTGGGTTTGTGTCCGGCATTCGCCCAGGAGCGCTCGGACATCCCCGAAAAGTATACCTGGAACATCTCGGAACTGTATCCCTCGAAGGCGGCATGGGATCAAGCCCGGGAAGGGCTGGCGGGTCGCCTGGGCGAGATGCGCGCCTTCCGCGGTCGACTCGGTCAATCCGCACAGACCCTGTTGAAGGCACTCGAGACCCGTGAGGAGCTGTACAAGGAGATCGAACGGGTCTACCTCTACGCTTCCATGATTTCCGACGTCGATACCCGGGATTCGAAGGCCCAGGCCATGATGCAGGCGGCCCAGAAGCTGGAGAACGACTTCGCGACCGAATCCGCTTATTTCGTCCCCGAATTGTTGGCCCTGGGCGACAAGCCGGTGGCGGAATTCCTCCGCAAGGAGCCGGGTCTGGCTTCGTTCAAGCCGGTCCTGGACAACATCCTGCGCCAGCGCCAGCACACCCTGACGCCGGCCGAAGAGAAGATCGTGGCCCGGACGGCCGCCATCACGGGCGCCCCGCGCTCCCTCTACACGATCTTCACGGCTGCCGAGATGCCCTTCCCCGAAGTGGAACTCTCGGACGGCCGCAAGGTGCGCCTGGACCAGGCCGCCTACGGCCTGCACCGCGCCTCGCCGATCCGCGCCGACCGCATGAAGGTCTTCCAGACCTTCTGGAAGACCTGGCAGGACTACCGCAGCACCCTGGGCCTGGCTCTCTTCAACCACATCAAGACCCACGTGCTCAACAAGGACTTGCGGGGCTATGAGTCCAGCCTGGCAGCCGCCCTGGACAGCTACAACATCCCGACCAGCGTCTACCACCAGTTGATCCAGGACGTCAACGAGAATCTGCCGACCCTGCATCGTTACCTGCGCCTGCGCCAGCGGATGATGGGGCTGGACGGGATCGGCTATGAGGACCTCTACGCTCCGACCGTCAAGGCGGTCGAGATGTCCTTCACGCCGGAAGAGGCCATGAAACTGACCTTGGATTCGACCGATCTTCTGGGGCCGGACTATCAGGCTGCCTTGAAGAGGGCCTACGACGAGCGGTGGGTCGACTGGATGCCCACTCCTGGCAAGCGCTCGGGCGCCTACAGCACGGGTGCCTATGATGTGCACCCCTATCAGTTGCTCAACTACAACGGGCAGTATGACGACGTTTCGACCCTGGCCCACGAGTCCGGCCACTCGATCCACACCTATCTGTCGAACAAGAACCAGCGCTACGCCACCTCCGACTACTCGATCTTCGTGGCCGAGGTGGCCTCGACCCTGAACGAGGACCTGCTCTTCCACTACATGATGGATCGGGCCAAGGACGACGAGACGCGGCTCTACCTGCTGGGTGAGCGCCTGGAGACCTTCCGCACGACCCTCTTCCGCCAGACCCTCTTCGCCGAGTTTGAGCTGGCCATCCACGAGATGGTCGAGAAGGGCGAATCCCTGACCGGGGATACCCTCAACAAGCTCTACCTGGACCTGGCGCGCCGCTACTATGGCCATGACGCCGGGGTGTGCAGCGTCGATGAGCTGTATGGCGTGGAGTGGGCCTTCATTCCGCACTTCTACTACAACTTCTACGTCTACCAGTACGCCACCAGCCTGATGGCCTCGTCCTCGATCGCGGCCGAGATTCGCCAGGAGGCGGCCCAAGGTTCGACCAAGGCTCGCGATGCCTACCTGCACATGCTCTCCAGCGGCTCGTCGCGCGACCCCGTGGACCTGCTCAAGGCGGCCGGAGTCGACATGAACACCAGCGCCCCCTTCAAATCTGCGATGCGGGAGATGAACCACATCATGGACCAGATGGAGGCCATCCTGGACAAGAGCGCTTCGGCCAACCGCTGACGCGCCTGGTTGGAGCCTGGAGAGGCCCTGGATGGCTTGCGCGTCCAGGGCCTCTCTTCATTCTCGACGTGGGCTCGGGCCGGGCCTCTGCGCTGCGGGGGCTCCCATCATCCGGGATTGGGGAGGGCCCTCTGGCGGATCGGCGAAGGCTGTTGAATGACGAAAGGAGGGAAGCGCCCATGATGGCCCTGGAGACGATCCTCCTGCCCACGGACTTTTCGGAGTGTTCCTTTCAAGCCTTCTCGTACGCGCGGGACCTGGCCGAGGCTTTCGGCGCCAGGATCCTGCTGGTCCACGCGGGAGATTCTCCGAAGGACCTGTCGGAGGTGGAAGAGCATCTCGTGCGGCTGGGTCGGCACCAGGGGCTTCCCGAGTTCTGCGTCCAGGCCGAGGTGGGGCACCCGGCCGAGGTCCTGGTCCGCCTGAGCGGGCAGATCCCCGAGGCGGTGATGGTCATGTCCACCCATGGGAGGCGCGGCGCGGGCCGGATCGTCCTGGGCAGCACGACCGAGGCCGTGGTCTCGCAGGCCCACTGCCCGGTTCTGACCGTCAAGCGCCCCGAGACCTGTGAGCCCACACCGTCCCCCTTCGACGACAGCATGCGTGAGCCGGCTCCGCATCTGCACGTGCAGAGGATTCTCGTACCCGTGGACTTCGAGTCTCCGTCCCGGGACGCCCTGGCCTACGCGGCCGCACTGGCCAGACGGCTGGTCTCGGAGGTCCTGATGGTGCACGTCTTGGATGAGCCCCATCCCGAACGTCAGAGGGCCGCCTGGGAGTTCCTGGCGGAGCTGGGGCGTCGCTCCGGGGTTCCGGAGTCCGGTCTCTTCGTCGACACCGGAGATCCCGCCGAGGCGATCGTGGCCCTGGCCGAGCGCAAGGAGGTGGACTTGATCGTCCAGGGGACCCGGGGGCGTCGGTTGGTGGCGGGCCTTCCCCTGGGCAGCACCGCCAGCGCCGTGGTCCGCCGGGCCTCGTGCGCCGTCCTGACGGTCCGGGGAGCCTGGCGCGTGGTCCCTCTGTATGAAGGGGTCAAACCCGAGCCTGGAACGCCGGCCTGAGCCGGGAAGGCCTCTTCAGCGTCCCTCCGTGAAGAGGATCTCGGCGGCTTCCATCCCGCGTTCCACTGTGCGCAGGCGCACCAGGACCTCGGTACCCGGGGTCAGGTCCTGCACGCTCCTGCCTTCAGGGAAGAGTTTCAGGTCCCGCGGCAACCGGAATCTCAACTCGACTCCGCTGGGGCGGGCCAGGAACATCTCTGCCTCCCGGACCTCGACGATCGTGCCGGTCAGCTCTTGTGGGGCCCCGGCCAGATCCGGGAGCGATTCGGATTTCCGAAGTGTGGAAGCGCCAGGAGGCTGGTGGGGCGTGGCGGGTTCCTGAGGGGCCGTCAGGCCTTGGGAAGAGAGGGGAACCTCGCCTCCGGCGGGCTGGGGAGGGCCGCTGGCCTGCGGTGAGCAACCCCAACAACAGGTCAGCAGGATCCAGCTCAGGACGAGTCGGCGCATCGAGGCCTCCGGAAGGGACTACCTTCCGTTCATGATCGACGCTTCCCGCACGCTCCCCTCCAGGCTTGTTGCGTCGCGCCCCGGCTCTGTCAGGATGTACACAATCGGGATCCCGCAAGCCCTTGCTATTGGGCAGCCTGTTCGATAAAGTAAGGCTCGCCGAATGATCTGGAACAAGGAAGCCTTCCTTTCAAGAGGCTATCCTGGGCTGGACGGGGAACTCCGGCCTCCCCGACTCGAAGAAAGAGACCCTGTAGACGAAGCCATGCGTTGCCTGACCGAACTGGCCATGAACGAAGAAGCCCTGGTCCATGCCGTGGGAGGCCCCCATCTCCGGGCCCGCAGGATCATGTCTTTGGGCTTGAGTCCCGGGGCCCGGGTTCGCATGGTCCGGCGTGCGCCCTTGGGGGATCCCCTGGAGTTCGACGTTTCCGGGTGCCTGTTGATGCTGCGCTCGGAAGAGGCGGCTGGCATCGTCGTCGAGGGCTGAGTCCATGGCGTGCCTGGCGGACCCCGCCAGTGCGGACTTGCGCTTCGTCGCAGTCGGCAACCCCAACACGGGCAAGACCACCCTGGTCAATGCCTTGTCGGGTTCCTGTCTTCGGATCGGCAATTGGCCGGGAACCACCGTCGAGAGGGTCGAGACCTGCTTTCCGGTCGGAGACCGTCAAGCCTGCCTGGTCGACCTGCCGGGCGCCTACAGTCTGGCTGCCGGAACAGCCGAGGAGCGCCTGACCCGGGACGAACTGCTGGCGGCGCGCCCGGACGCGGTCGTCGATGTGGTGGACGCCAGCAACCTGGAGCGCAACCTCTACCTGACCCTGGAGCTGGCCGAGCTGGGTTATCCGCTGGTGGTGGCTCTCAACCTTCTGGACGAGGCCCAGGCTCGAGGATTGGACCTGCGCCTGGAAGTCCTGGAAGAGCGCCTGGGGGTTCCCGTGGTGGCAACGGTGGCCGTGCGCGAACAGGGCATGGAGGGTCTGGTTTCCGCCGCCTTGCAGGCCCGGCCCGCGACCTTGCGCCTGGACTATCCCGAGAGCATCGAGAGCGCCGTGACCCGGCTGGAGCCGCTGATTCCGCATCCCTCTCGTCGCTGGATGGCCCTGGCTGCCCTTTCGGGCGAGCCGATTTCGTTGGACGAACCGGCCTCCAGGCTTCTCGAAATCCTGAAGGTCGAACTGGCCTCGCTGGGCGTCGATCCCTTCCTGGGGATTGTCGGGACCCGCTACCAGGCCGCGCGCGAGATGGCGGCCAACGTCCAGGTCACCCGGCCCGGGGCGCATCGCTTGACCGAGGCCCTGGACCGCTGGTTCTTGCATCCCTGGCTGGGAATCCCCCTCTTCCTGCTGGGAATGCTGCTGGTCTTCCGCTTCACCTTTCAGTTTTCCGACCCCTGGGTCGGATGGCTCGGTCAGATCCAGGAGGTGCTGGGCGGCTGGATCGCAGCGATGCCCCTGCCTGGATTGGTGGCTTCGTTCCTGGCCGACGGCCTGGTTGGAGGGATCGGGACGGTGCTGGCCTTCACGCCGGTCCTCTTCTTCCTCTTCCTGGCGTTGAGCTTCCTGGAGGCCAGCGGTTTCCTGGCGCGCTCCGCCTTCCTGGTGGACCGTCTGATGAAGGCGATGGGCCTTCCCGGTCGCGCCTTCATTCCGATGATTCTTGGATTCGGTTGCAACGTCCCAGCCATCTCGGCAACCCGCACGATGGAGTCCTTCTCGGACCGCCTGCGCGTGGCCATGGCGGTTCCCTTCGCGGCTTGCAGCGCGCGCCTGGCGGTCTTCACCCTCTTCACCTCCGTCTTCTTCCCCGGGCACGCCGCCGTGGTGGTCTTCGGCCTGTACCTCCTGGGCCTGCTGGTCGGCATGCTGACGGCCCTGGCCCTGGGCCGTCTGACTCCTCCCAGCGAGGCGGGCTCGGCCATGGAGCTTCCTCCCTATCGGATCCCCACCTGGAAGGTGGTGTGGCGACAGGCTTCAGCCCGGACCTGGAGCTTCGTCGAGGGGGTGGGTGGCGCGATCCTGCTCTCGGTGGCGGCGGTCTGGGTCCTGTTGAACCTGCCTCCCGGCGACATCTCGCAGAGTCTCTATGCGCGCCTGTCCACGGGGCTGGCCTGGCTTCTGGGCCCCCTGGGAATCCACGACTGGCGCCTGGCTGGCGCCTTGGTGCCGGGTTTCGTGGCCAAGGAGGTCGTCATCGGCACCTTGGGTGTCAGCTATCTGCAGGCCGATCCGGTCGCTCCCATGGGGTTGCTCGAAGGCCTCCGCCAGATCGCCTCGGGGCTGCTCGGAGCGCTGTGGGCGACGCTTCAGGCCATCCCGGCCCTGCTGGGGCTGCCTGGGATCGCGCTTCCCCCTCCCGAGGCACCCGAAGGCCTTCCCGCTGCGTTGTCGCAGTCGATGACCCGTTCCGGGGCTCTGGCCTACCTGGTCTTCGTCCTGCTCTATACCCCCTGCGTGGGCACTTTGATGGCGCTGCGACTGGAATTCGGACGCCGTTGGGCCGCCCTCTCGGCGGTCTATCAGTTGGTTGTGGCCTACGCCCTGGCCTTCGTGGCTGCGAGACTTCCCCTGTGATCGAGCGCCTTCTGGAACTGCTGGAGTCTCCGCGCTCGCCAGGCGACCTGGCGCGCGAACTGGGGACGACCGGTTCGGCGATCGAAGGGATGTTGGGGCTGTTGGAGTCGCGAGGCTACGTCGAGCGTCTTTGCCAGTCGTCTTCCGCTTGTGGGGGGTGTGCGGTCAGGAACCTGTGTCCCACCCCCGGAGCGGGACCCCAAGGGGTGTGGCGACGGGTCCCGCGCCCGGAAGCCTCCTCCTGACCAACCCGGTTCTCGTCGACTCCCTCCAGGCGCAGGCGCTCCCGCGACCAGGTGCGAAGAACCGCAGATGGAGATCTGCTTTCTTCTGAATGGCACTCCGGTGCGGGTCCAGGCTGACGCGGAAGAGACCCTGCTGGAGATCCTGCGCAACCGCCTGGGGATCCGCTCCTGCAAGGAGGGATGCCGGCCTCAGGGACAGTGCGGGAGCTGTCTGGCCCTGGTGGACGGAAGGCCTCTGGCCACCTGCGTCATTCCCGCCACCCGCATCGAGGGGCGCAACGTGGTCACCCTGGAGGGGCTGGACCCGGTGGCGCGTGACCTGTACGCCCGCTGCTTCGAGGCCACCTCCGGCCTGCAGTGTGGTTGGTGCATTCCCGGGATCGTGGTGCGGGCCCACGCCTTTCTTCAGTCGCATCCGGAACCGACCCGCTCGGAGCTGGCCCGCGCCCTGGACGGGCACGTCTGCCGCTGCACGGGCTACAAGCGCATCCTGGATGCGCTGGAGCTGGCGGCTGCCGTGCGCCGAGGCCAACCGATTCCAGGCGTCGAGCGCTCGGGAGGTGTGGGTCGACCGGTCGTCCGCTACCAGGCCCGCGCCTCGGTGCTGGGGGAGCGGGCGTTTGTGGCGGATCTCACCCCGCCGGGCCTGCTGCACGGGGCCCTGGTCCTCTCGCGCCACCCCCGGGCTCGTGTGCTGCGGGTCGACCCCTCTCGGGCTCTGGCCCTGCCCGGCGTCTCGGGCGTCCTGACGGCCGCCGATGTGCCCGGAGAGCGCTGGGTGGGCCTGATCACCCGGGATTGGCCGGTCTTCGTGGCCGTCGGGGAGGAGGTCCGCTGCGTGGGAGACGTCCTGGCTGCCGTGGCCGCCGAGGACCCGGTCCTGGCCCGCCGGGCTGCGGCCCTGGTCGAGGTGGACTACGAGCCGTTGCCCCCGATCCTGGAGCCCGAGGCGGCCCTGGAGCCGGGTGCGTCCCGGGTGAATCCGCGACACGTCAACCTCCTGTCGCGAAGCCACTACTCGAGGGGCCAGGTGGCGCAGGCCCTGGCTGAGGGCGTTCACACGGTGGCGGGGGTCTGGACCACCCAGCGGGTGGACCACCTCTTCATGGAACCGGAGGCCTGCCTGGCCGTTCCGGAGGAGGGAGGAGTCCGACTCTTCACCCAGGGGCAGGGGATCTTCGATGACCGGCGCCAGGTGGCGGAAGTCCTGGGCCTGGAAGCGGAGGCGGTCCAGGTCGATCTCGTCCCCAACGGTGGAGCCTTCGGCGGCAAGGAGGACCTCTCCGTCCAGGCCCACGCAGCCCTGCTGGCCCGTCATGCAGGCCGTCCGGTGCGGCTCGCGCTGTCCCGGGAGGAGTCGGTGCTGATGCATCCCAAGCGTCACCCCATGCGCTTGGAATACGCCGCGGCCTGCGATGCCGAAGGTCGCCTGACGGCCGTACGGGCGCGGATTGTCGGGGATACCGGGGCCTATGCCTCGGTCGGGGACAAGGTGATGGAGCGGGCTGCAGGCCACGCCTGCGGTCCCTATCGGGTTCCGGCCCTGGACGTCGAGGCCCTGGCGGTGTACACCAACAACCCTCCGTGCGGCGCCATGCGGGGCTTCGGGGTCAACCAGGCCGCCTTCGCCATCGAGGGCTGTCTGGATCTCCTGGCCCGCAAGGTGGGCCTGGGCGCCTGGGAGATCCGCCGACGCAACCTGGTGGGCCCGGGGGATCTTTTCACCACGGGCCAGGTGTTGGGACCCCCCGCGGCCGGAGCGGCCCGGACGCTGGAGGCCCTCCGCGAGCCCTACCTGGAGGCCCGGCGTCGCGGCCGCGCCGTCGGACTGGCCTGCGGGATCAAGAACGTGGGCATCGGCAACGGGATGGAGGAGTGGGGGAAGGCCCGACTGGTGGTCGAGGCCGATGGCACGGTGTCGCTCTTCTGTGGCTACACCGAGATGGGCCAGGGGCTGCTGACCGTCCTGACCCAGTTCGCGGCCGAGGCCAGCGGTCTGCCTTCCGATCTCTTCCACCCCCGGGTCGACTCCACGTTCGCCCTGGACTGTGGCCAGACCACGGGCTCCAGAGCGACGTTCTTCGCGGGGCCGGCGGTCCTGGACGCCGCCGGGAAGCTGCGAGGGGATCTGGAGTCGGGCCGGACCCTCGCGGACCTGGTCGGCCGGGTCTATGCCGCGGACCTGCGCCGGGCCGACACGACCTCGCCGCGTGCGCCGGGTCTGGTGAAGACCCACAGCGCCTTCAGCTATGCGGCCCAGATGGTGGTCTTGGACCCGGAAGGCCGACTCGAGAAGGTGGTGGCTGCGCACGACGTGGGACGGGCCATCAATCCCGTCCTGTGCGAGGCCCAGATCGAGGGCGCCATCCACATGGGTCTCGGGTATGCCTTGTCCGAGGAACTGCCTTGCGAGGACGGAAGGCCGGTGTCCACGCGCTTGCGCGACCTGGGGGTCCTGCGCGCACGCGACATGCCCGAGATCCAGGTCCTCTTGATCGAAGAGCCCGAGCCGGAGGGCCCATGCGGGGCCAAGGGGGTGGGGGAGATCGGCCTGGTGCCGACGGCGGCGGCGGTGGCTGGCGCCCTGGCGGACTTCGACGGGCGCACCCGCTTCTGCCTGCCCATGAAGGACTCACCCGCCTTCCAGGCCCTCTCGGTGGGACGGCTGGCGGGAGACCGCAGCCGCTGGCGCTGAGCGGGGTTCGCCATCACGGACCACGGCCGAGGGGGGAAGGACCGCCAGCCGCATCTTCCGCCTGCGGTCGAGAATCCAGGTGCGTTCGAGCAGCGGAATCCGGCGTGCCGTTTCCCGTCCCGATGCTCGGAGGGGGTCCCCTGACCTGGTCGAGCGGGGCAGCCGGTTCGGAGAACCGACCACCGGTTCCGGTCAGGATTGGCTCAAAGAGCCCATTCCGCGCGGGTTTCGAGGATCTGGTCGACGGACGGGTCTCGCGCGCGATCAGCGCGGTGGATTGGCGAGGGGCGTTGCTGGAGCCGAGCGGGCGGCCTCCACGGCATGCTCCACAATCCGGGCTGCCGTGAGGACCTCCTCCTCCGAGACGTTGAGCGGGGGCAGCAGACGCACCACCTTCCTGGCCGTCACGTTCAGCAGCAGACCGGATTGGCGGGCCAAGGTTACCACCGGGCTGCCTTCGAAGGGCAACTCGATGCCGACCATCAGGCCGCGCCCGCGCACCTGGGCATCAGGTATCGCCCTGCGCAGTTCATCCATCAGCAGTCGGCCCATGTCGGTGGCGTTCTGTAGCAGGCCCTCCTCCGAGAGCACCTCCAAGGTGGCCAGGGCGGCCGCACAGCAGACGGGGTTGCCCCCGAAGGTCGATCCGTGGTCGCCGGGCTGCAGGGCTTCGGCTGCAGGCCCCCTCGCTCCGAGGGCCCCGATGGGGAGTCCTCCTCCCAGGCCCTTGGCCAGCGTCACCACGTCGGCGCCGTGACTGGCCAGGAAGGAGCCGGTCCGGCCCATTCCCGTCTGGACCTCGTCGGCTACCAACAGGCAACCCGTGTCGGTGCACAATCGTCGGACCTGGGACAGAAAGCCGGGGGGAGGCACTCGGATGCCGCCTTCACCCTGGATCGGTTCGATGACCACGGCAGCCACGGTTTCGTCCAGGACCTCGGCCAGGGCCTGGACGTCGCCAAAGGGCACGAAGGTGAACCCCTCGGGCATCGGGCCGAAGCCGGCCCTGAAGTCGGGCCTGTCGGTGGCCGCCAGGGTCGCCAGGGTTCGACCGTGGAACGACCCCTGCATGGCGACCAGGCGCACTCGACGGGTCTGGCCCAGGCGGTGGAAGTGCTTGCGGACCAGCTTGAACGCGCCCTCATTGGCCTCCGCGCCGCTGTTGCAGAGGAACACCCGCTCGCCGACGCCTCGAGCCACCAGCTCCCCGGCCAGTCTTGAGCCCGGGCTCGAGTGATACAGGTTCGAACAGTGAAGCAGCTCGCCCGCCTGAGCGCGGATGGCCTCGACGACGGTCGGGTGGCAGTGACCCACCCCGTTGACGGCGATGCCTCCCAGGAAGTCCAGATAGCTGCGCCCTTCGGCGTCCCAGACGCGGCTGCCCAGGCCTCGGACGATTTCCAGGGGTTGCCGGGCATAGGTGGACATCAAGCGATCTGGCACAGGGCCTCCTGAGGGTTCGTGACGGTGGTGCCGGGAGCCCGCCCTGGAACCAGGGCGTCCCGCAGGGCGTGGGGGAGGCGCCCGTCCAGGACCTGCACGGTCTGCACCCCGGCCGAGAGGGTCTGCAGGATGGCCTCCACCTTCGGGATCATCCCTCCCTGCACGGCCCCTTCGGCCTTCAGTCGCCACAGATCCTGACCGGTACAGTCCTGTAGAGCGGTTTCGGGGTCGTCGGGGTTGGTGCGGATGCCGTCGACGTCCGTCAGCAGGATCAACCGGCTGGCATTCAGGGCGGCGGCCACTGCGGAGGCGATCGTATCTGCGTTCACGTTGTAGGCCTGCCCCTCGGCATCCGCCCCCAGGGGCGCGACGACCGGCACGAAACCGGACTTGAGGAGCGTCTGCAGCAGGTCGGGATTGACCGCGGACACCTCGCCCACCAGACCCAGGTCCGCACTCTTGCCGGTCACCCGGACCGTTCCGCCGTCCCCGGCGCAGAAGCCCACTGCCGGGATGCCCAGGGCCTGCAGCCCTGCCACCAGGGCCCGGTTGGTACTGCCGACCAGGACCCGTTGGGTCACCACCAGGGCCGCTTCGTCGGTCACCCGCAGGCCGCCCACGAAACGGGGCTCCAGGCCCTGCCTGCGCATTTCCTGGCTGACCTCGGGCCCGCCGCCGTGGACCAGGACGACCCGGGTTCCCTGGCGATGCAGTCGGGCCACGTCCTGCAGGCATGCGGCTCGCAGGTCGGAGTCCACCATCGCAGCCCCTCCGTACTTCACCACCACGGTGGAGCCGGAGATTCGGTGGCAGGATCGGGATCCGATCCCGATCGGGGGATTCTTCAGGTTCTGGATCACGTGCGATAGCTCCCGTTGATCTCCACGTAGCGCTCCGTCAGGTCGCATCCCCAGGCGGTCGAGCAGGCCTGGCCGGCACCCAGATGCGCAAACAGCCGCACTTCCGGGCGCCGCATCTGCTTGCGCGCCTCCTCCTCGTCGAAGTCGACGGGGACACCCTCTCGGCAGACGAGCACGGTCCCGATGCGGATCTCGACGTCCTCCGGGCGGAATTCGGCACCCGAGCCGCCCAGCGAGGCCAGGATTCGTCCCCAGTTCGGGTCGGCTCCGTAGATGGCGGCTTTCACCAGGCTGGAACCGGCCACGGCCCGGGCCGCCTGGCGGGCCTCGCCCGGGCTGCCGGCCCCCTCGACAAGAACCTCCACCAGGCGCGTGGCCCCCTCGCCGTCCCGAGCGATGTCCCGGGCCAATCGGGCGCAGATCTCGCGGAGGGTCTCGTGGAATGCCTCTGTCAGGGACGCGGGCAGGACCTCCCGGCCGCCCGCCAGCAGAAGCACCATGTCGTTGGTGCTGGTGTCGCCGTCCACGGTCACCTGGTTGAAGGAGCCGTCGACCGCCTTCTTCAGGGCTGCCTGCAGTTCCGGTCGGGGGATGATGGCGTTGATGGCCAGGAACCCCAGCATGGTGGCCATGTTGGGGTGGATCATTCCGGAACCCTTGGCGATCCCGGTCAGGGTGAAGTCGCCCACCCTTCCGGTGGCCGACTTGGGAAAGGTGTCCGTGGTCATGATCGCCCGAGCCGCCTGCTCCCGGGTCCCTCCCAACCTGCAGGCCCTGTCCAGGCCCGTCAGGAGCCGGTCCATCGGCAGAGGCACCCCGATGACCCCGGTGGAAGCCACCAGCACCGACTCTTCGGGAACGCCCAGCAGCCCGGCCGCACGAGCCGCGGTGGTCCGGGCATCCCTGTGCCCCTGCGCACCGGTGCAGGCATTGGCGTTGCAGGAATTGCACACCAGGGCCCGGATCGGATGGAGCATGCGCTCCTGGGTCAAGAGCACCGGCGCCGCTTTGACGCGGTTGGTCGTGAAGACGCCTGCGGCGGTGCAGGGATGGTCCGCAAACAACACGGCCACGTCGGGTTCGCCAGAGGCGCGCAGGCCGGCTGAGGCGGTGCCGACCTGGAATCCTGGAATCATGGGAGGACTCCTCCTGTATAGAGCATCGCGATCTCGTCGCATCGTTCCCGGCGTGCGCACAGACAGCAGTCCTTCCAGATCTTCTGGGGGAACTGCTCGATGCCAACCCTCACAAAGCCGCATGTGGTGAAGAATCCGGGCTCTCGGGTCAGGCAGAACAGGCGCGAGAATCCTCTCTGGAGTCCCATGTCCACCAGTTCGTCCACCAGCTCATGCCCCAGGCCGCGGCCTTGAGCATCGGGGGCCACGGCCACGGTGCGGATCTCTGCCAGGTCCCCGTCCATCGGCCACAGCGACCCCATGGCCTGCACCAGGCCTTCCTCCTCGATGACGAGGAACTGGTCCAGGCGCCGAAGCATGTCCGCGGGGCTGCGGGGGAGCAACAGGCCCTGCCGGGCGTAGAGGTCCACCAGTCGGGCCATGCCCTTCACATCGGAAGGCCCTGCCGGGCGCAATCCTGTCCGAATCTTCGCCGTCTGCACGCTCATGGGCAGACCGGCACCAGGTCGAGACCGGCGGTCTCGTCCAGGCCGAACATCAGGTTCAGGTTCTGGATGGCCTGCCCGGCCGCGCCCTTCACCAGGTTGTCGATGACCGACACCACCGTGGCGCGCCCCGTGCGCGGGTCGAACCTGGGCGCCACCTGGCAGCGGTTCGATCCCGTCACGTGCCCGGTCGCGGGCAGCGCCTCCGAGCGCACCTGCACGAAGGGCTCGTCGCGGTAGAAGTCTTGATACAGTGGGCTCAGATCCTGGATCGGGGTCCGGGTGTAGGCCGTCGTCAGGATGCCTCGTTTCATCGGCACCAGGTGGGGCGTGAAGGTCACTCTGACGGGCCTGCCGGCCAGGTCGGACAAGGTCTGCTCCAACTCCGGGGTGTGGCGGTGTTGCCCCGCCACGGCATAGGCGGCGACGCTGCCGTCCGCCTCGCAGAAGTGGCTGAACAGGGACGTCTTGCGCCCGGCGCCGGACAACCCCGATTTCGAATCCAGGACCAGGAAGTCCAGGTCGGCCATCCCGTTGCGGACCAGGGGGGCCAGGGCCAGGGCTGCCGAGGTGGGGTAGCACCCGGGGTTGGCCACGAGACGGGCATCCCGGATCCTGTCACGATACAGCTCAGGAAGGCCGTAGACCGCCAGGGGCAGCAGGTCTTGACGGGCGTGCTCCACTTCGTACCAGCGCTCGAAGACCCGGGCGTCCTTCAGGCGAAAATCGGGGCCCAGGTCGATCACCCGGATCCCGGCGTCCACCAGCTCACCGGCCAGGGCGGCGCTGGCGCCATGAGGCAGCGCCATCAGCACGACGTCGCACCCCTCGAAGGCGGCTGCCGTCGTGGGACCCGGGGCCTGGTCGACCAGCCCGGCCAGGTGCCCATAGAGGCTCTCCATCGGCCGGCCCACCGTGGAGTCGGCCGTGAGGGCCGTGACCCGAACGCCGGAGTGGCCGCGCAGCAGGCGCAGCAACTCGACTCCGACGTAACCTGTGGCACCAGCCAGACCGACTTGAATCATCTTTGCGAACCTCCAGAGGACCCAATATACATCCGGCCGCATAGTTATGCAAGCGCTTTTCCGCTGGTCGACCCGAGGAACGCCACCCGACGGCGCGAAAAGTCCGGTTCACCTGGAGGTTCCCATTGAAAGGCACGAAGCGGCAACGGCAAGCGTTGATCCTGGAGATCGTGCGGCACCAGGCCGTCTCCAGCCAGTTCGAGATCGTGGATGCCCTGGCGGAGAGAGGGGTCACCACCAATCAGGCCACCGTGTCCCGGGATCTGAAGGATCTGGGCCTGGTTCGCGCCCCCGACCGGGACGGGCGCGCGCGCTACGTGGCCCCCACCGGGAACGCCGGTCGCACCTGGGAGGACGTCTCGGAACTGCTGTCCGACCATGTGTCGGATGTCGACTGGAACCCCCTGTTGGTCGTCCTGAAGACCGACACCGGCGCGGCCCACATGGTGGGGGTCGCCGTGGACTCGTTGTGGGAGCCCGACATCGTCGGCACCGTAGCCGGTGACGACACCTTGCTGGTCGTCCCGCGCTCCGAAGCCGCCCGCGAGCGCCTGGTGGCCCGATTCCGCAAAGTGGCGGGGGGGTAGGTCCTCTCGGCAGCCCTGCGAGATGCCTGGCCTGCGCTGACGGGACTTCAGCTCGGGCCTCCGCCAGGCTGTCGCGCGCAGAGGGGACGGGTTCTGGTTGCATAGATATTCACGTTGTGCTAGTTTGGAGCGCCAGGGCCGAGGCACGGGCGTGAAAGGTTCATCCTGGCGGCGTCCGGGGACCTCTGGTGCCTGCAACCCCCACAAAGGAAGACATCCCACCATGACACGCAACAACCGCAAGGTCGTCCTGGCCTACAGCGGGGGACTCGACACCTCATGCATCCTGAAGTGGCTTCTGGAACGGGGCCACGAGGTGGTGGCCTACGTCGGCAACGTCGGGCAGGACGAGGATTTCGAGGAGGCACGCCGCAAGGCCCTGGCCATCGGCGCCAGCAAGGTGCTGGTCGAGGACCTGCGCCGCGAGTTCGTCACCGACTTCATCCTCCCGGCCATCCAGGCCAACGCCATCTACGAGAGCCGCTACCTGCTCGGCACCGCGCTGGCCCGGCCCTGCATCGCCCGGGGTCTGGTTCAGGCCGCCCGTCAGGAGGGCTGCGGCTGGATCTCCCACGGAGCCACCGGCAAGGGGAACGACCAGGTCCGCTTCGAGTTGACCGTGTATGCCCTGGCCCCGGACCTGCAAATCCTGGCTCCCTGGCGCAATCCTGAGTTCCTGGCCCGCTTCAAGGGCCGTCCGGACCTGATGGAATACGCCCGGGAGAAGGGCATCCCCGTCACCGCAACCCAGGCGAAGCCCTACAGCATGGACGACAACCTGCTGCACATCAGCTACGAGTCCGGCATCCTGGAGGACCCCCGCACCGCGCCCACGGAGGACATGTTCCGCTGGACCCGGTCGTTGGCGACCTGCGAATCGGAGCCCGAGCAGGTCGAGATCCACTTCCGGGAAGGCCGGCCGACCCGGCTGGTCAACCTGTCCCGCAAGCAAACTTGGGAGGATCCGCTGGATCTGTTCCTGGCTCTCAACGAGATGGGCAGCCGGCACGGGATCGGGCGCATCGACATCGTGGAGAACCGTTTCATCGGCATCAAGTCCCGTGGGGTCTACGAGACCCCCGGCGGCACCATCCTGCGGGAGGCCCACCTGGACATCGAGGGGATCGCCATGGACCGGGAGGTGCTGCGCCTGCGCGACATGCTCAGCCCCAAGTACGCCGAGCTGATCTACAACGGCTTCTGGTTCAGTCCGGAAATGGACTTCCTGCATGCCGCCATGCAGAAGAGCCAGGAGGCCGTCGACGGCGTCGTGGCCATGACACTCTTTCGCGGCCGGGCCATGGTGACCGGCCGCGAGTCCCCATCCTCCCTGTATGACCGGGACCTGGTCAGCATGGACATCGAGGGCGGCTTCAACCCGCTGGACTCGGAGGGGTTCATCCGGATCAACGCCATCCGCCTGAAGGCCCACCACGCCATCATGGCCCATCGCCGCAGGGAGATCGCAGTCACCAGCCGCTGAGGGCCTACCGAAGTCGCCCGCCTGCGATTCGGCACCGTCCGCACGCTTGAGGCGCGCGGCGGGGCCGAGCGCTGCCGGGGAGGTCGACGGCTGCTGCCCGGGCCGGGCCGTCTCGGCGTCGAGTCACCCAAGCCCGCCGCATCCGCCCGGCCCCCCGGCGGCAGGTGCAGGCGACCCCAGGGCTGCCTCCAGGGCCGCCACCTGGGCCTCAACCTCCGTCCATGCCGTGCCCCCCGCCGAGCGCCGGCGCTCCGCGGCCGCCACGGGATCCAGGACCGCCAATGATTCCGGGCCGAAGGCCGGGTGGTGCTGTTGCAGGATTTGCGGCGTCAGCAGCCGGAAGTCCCCCCCCCTGACCTCGCACCAGGCCACCAGCCGGCCGGCGACGTGGTGGGCTTCGCGGAACGGCACGCCCCGCTCCACCAGGTGGTCGGCCAGCTCCGTGGCCAACAGGAAGTCGCCCTCCAAAGCCTGGGCGTAGCGCTCGCGGCGCACCTCCAGGGATTCCCACATGCCTGCCGTGACCCGGACACAGGCCAGGGTGGTCGCCAGGGCATCGAAGAGCGCGTGGCGATCCTCCTGCAGGTCCCGGTTGTAGGCCAGGGGCAGGCCCTTGGTCATCACCATCAGGGCCTGCAGGTTCCCCAGCACCCGTCCGGTCTTTCCCCGCACCAACTCGGCCGCGTCGGGGTTGCGCTTCTGGGGCATGATCGAGGACCCGGTGGACCAGGCCTCGCCCAGGCGCACGAAGGAGAACTCGGCGCTGGACCACAGGACCAGCTCCTCGGCCATGCGCGACAGATGGACCATCAGGATCGCACAGGCTGAGACCGCCTCCATCTCGTGGTCCCGGGTGCTGACGGCGTCCATGGCGTTGGGCACGATGCCCCTGAACCCCAGGAGCTCGGCCGTGCGTGCCCGGTCGACGGGGTGCGGGGTGCCGGCCATGGCACCCGCGCCCAGAGGGCACAGGTCGGCTCGGGACCGGGCGTCGCGCACACGGCCCCGATCCCGGAGCAGGTGCCAGGCGTGAGCCAACAGGTGGTGCCCCAACCAGATCGGTTGCCCCCGCTGCAGATGGGTGAACCCAGGCATCAGCGTGCGCCCGTCGCTTCCGACCCGTTGCACCAGCACCTTGATCAGCCGTTCCAGGGCCTCGTCCAGCGCCGTCAGGCGGCGCTTCAACCACAGGCGGACGTCGGTGGCCACCTGGTCATTGCGGGACCGCGCCGTGTGCAGGCGGCCGCCGGCCTCACCCACCAACTCGATCAGGCGGGCCTCCACGGCCATGTGGATGTCCTCGCGCTCGACGCCCGGGCGGTAGGCCCCGTGGGCCAGCTCCTCGCGCACCCGGGCCAGGCCCTGGCGCAGGACCTCCGCCTCGGTGGCGGAGACCAGGCCTGCCTCGCCCAGCATCGTGACGTGGGCCAGGGAGGCCTCGATGTCCTCGTCGACCATCTCCAGGTCCACGCTCAGGGACTCGGAGAAAGCCTGCATCTCTTCGGCAGGGCCGCCCTCGAAGCGGCCTCCCCACAGGGGCATGGTGTGTCTACCTCACAATTCGTCCGGAGTCGACCCGAAAAAGTCATCCCTCGGCTCGGCGCCGATCTTCAAAGGCAACGAACCTTCACTCGCAGGGCCCGAAGGCCCTGGACGCCCTGCAGGTCGCCGAGCTCGTGGTCCTCCACCTCGCCCTCCAGGTCTCCGGACTCGACCAGGGCCTGCAGGTAGTCCCGCGACTCGGCTGCCTCGCGGGGGTGGGAGTAGACCACGGCCAGGTACCCGGGTTGGGTCAGCCTCTCTCCCGTCGAGCGCAACTCGGCCTTGTCCAGCCTCTTCTTGACGATCTCGTAGCGCGCGTTGTAGGCGCCGTCGACGTCGAAACGACGGTCGTCCATCATGAATCGGATGGCCAGCGGGCTTTGCTGGACCAGGACCAGGTGGGCCGTCCCCAGCGGAATGGGCAGCTCTGCTCGCAGGGACTCGGTCTCGCGGGCGATCCGCACCATGGTCTGCAACTGCCAGATCCGCAGGCTGCGCAGGTGGACCTCCTGGAAGCCCTTCCTCTGGCTCAGGCTGGCTCCCACGTAGATCATGTGATCGACCCCGTCGGTCTTGTGCATCTCGAAGTAGTGGGGGAAGATCTGCTGGGCCCGCACCTGCTCTTCCAGGAGGATGCCTCCCACCAGCTCACGGATCCGCGAGACGCTCTCTTCGAAGTCCCGCCGCCGGCGGTAGACGAAGCCCACGGGGTCCAGGGCCTCGCGGTACTGCCGCGCGGCCTGGGCAGCAGCCGGGTCGGTGAAGACCGGGAAGAGGGCCTCCACCTCAGCATGCAGGAACTCCAGCAGCGTCGTCTCCTGGCCGGAGCATAGCCCCTGATGCCGGACGTCCTCCTGGGTCCGGTTCACGACGTGGATCAGGTGCTCGAGGTAGGGAAGGGGCTCGGAGCGATGGCAGGCTTCCAGGAACCTGCCAGCCAGCGCCAACTGTTCATCCAGATCCTCCTGGATGGATTGCATCCGGATGTCGGAGGAGCTGCGGATGTCGGAGATCCCGAAGAGCGGGTAGACCCCTGGAAAGGCGATCGACTCGATCTCGCCGTGCTCGGTCTGCCCTTCCAGCCACCGCAGGGCCGCCTCTTCGAAGCGCCACTCCACGGCCGGGTGGATGGCGGTGAAGTGCTCCTTGATGACCGAGCGGACCCGCTCGCGCAGCACCTCGGACCGGTTCCACAAGGCCAGCGCGAAGAGCGGGATGACCTCGCGCAGGACCGTGGCTTCGAGAGAGCTCAAGGCGTCCTGCTGGTCGGAGGCGACCACCAGGTAGCCCACCGTCTCGTCGGCGTAGACCAGGGGAGCCAGGGCCCCCCGGCACAGCCCCTGCGGACCCAGTGCCTTGTGCAATCCCGAGGACTCGGAGTCGAACCTGCAGAAGGCCAGGGCGCTGCCATCCCGGCGCCACCCCAGTTCCAGGGCTTGCTGGAAGTCCTCGACGGTCACGCGGGTCGAGGGCTCCTCCCCGGGGCGGTCCAGGTCCTTGCCAGGGTGAAGGAACCAGGCGCTCGTTCCCTTCGTCATGGCGATCAGGACGCGGACTTCGGGCCGGCGCAGCAGGATGCGCACGCAGTCTTCGATCTGCTGGAAGCGGGGCTCGTCCTCCAGGGCATCTCGTTCCATCAGGAGCTGCTTGATCTGCGAGAGGGCGACCTCGGTGGTGACCTCGTTGGCCTCGTAGATCACCAGCCCCGAGATCTCGAAGCGTTCGGGGGGCAGCAACCGGCTCCAGGCCTGCAGGTCGGTGATGTCCTCACGCAGCGCGGCCGTCAGGTCCGGATCCAGGTCGGGCAGGGGGCCCACCGGGCGCACCCGGCAGAACTCCAGGTTCAGGCGCATCTGGAAGAAGGCGTCCAGGCCGGTCTGGGGGTCGGGCACCGCCAGGTGCTGCGCGTTGCGGAAGGGGATATTCAGGTGGTAGGCCTCGTTCAGGGCCACCAGGTAGACGAAGACCGACCGGATCAGCTCGGCCGACAGGGTTGCTCCGCCGGAGACCGGGCGCCCTCGGAGGCGACCTTCGGCGTCCAGGAAGAGCGATCGGAAGCGCGGGGTGGCCCGCAGGCACACCCCGCCGAAGGGTGCCGCGACGGCCGAGCAGGTGAGCTCTTCGACGGCGGGTGGCACCAGAGCGGAGAGAAGGGCCGCCACCAGCGAGCTGTTCCTTTGGAGGACCGCCGGGTCTAGCAGGTCACCCCGCAGCTCTGGGACCTCCTCCACCCGAGCAAGCAGGGCCCGTGCGGTTTCGGCCAGTCCCTGGCGGTCGTCCTGGGCCTCGCGGGTCCACCAGTCCAGGAGGGGGTCCAGGCTCAGGTGGCAGGGAAAGGGAGGGCACCACCAGGTCTCCGCCGGTCGAGCCGTCTCGGTCAGGAGCCGGATGGCCGGGATCGTGTCCGCCCCAACGGATTCTGCCGCCTGGAGGGGCAGGGGCTCGCTCATGGGGGCATGTTTCCCCGGCCCGGGGAGGTGCTCCTCTTGCCGGGAGGGCTCGGGCGGGGAGATCGGCGACTGCCGGCGAAGAGGGTTGGCTCGAGTCCCGCGCACCCTGGCCCGCCGGCCGACCCGCCGGGAAGGCAGGCGCAGCGCCCGGGACCTGATTCACCCTGAAACCACACCTGATATTGGAGAACGATGAGCATGAAGAAACTGGTCCTGTTGCGGCACGGAGAGAGCACCTGGAACAAGGAGAACCGGTTCACCGGGTGGACCGACGTCGATTTGAGCGAGAAGGGGGTCCAGGAGGCCACGGCCGCGGGGATGACCCTGAAGGCCGAAGGTTTCGTCTTCGACGAGGCCCACACATCGGTCCTGAAGCGGGCCATCAAGACCCTGTGGCTGACCCTGGAGCAGTTGGACCAGATGTGGATCCCCGTCCACAACACCTGGCGGCTGAACGAGCGCCACTACGGCGCCCTGCAGGGCCTGAACAAGGCCGAGACGGCCGAGCGCCACGGGATGGAGCAGACCCAGATCTGGCGGCGCAGCTACGATACCCCCCCGCCGGCCCTCACGCCGGATGACCCTCGCCATCCCGGCCAGGATCCCCGTTATGCGAACTTGAGCCCCGCCGAGCTGCCGCTGACCGAGTGCCTGAAGGACACCGTGGCCCGCTTCCTGCCCTACTGGCACGAGACGGTGGCCCCCGCGGTCCGCAGCGGACGGCGCGTCCTGATTGCGGCCCACGGCAACAGCCTGCGCGCCCTGATCAAGTACCTGGACAACATCTCGGATCAGGACATCGTGGAGCTGAACGTGCCCACGGGAGTCCCCCTGGTGTACGAGCTCGACGACGACCTCAAGCCAATCCGGAACTACTACCTGGGGGACCCGGAGGCCATCGCCAAGGCCGCCCAGGCGGTCGCCAACCAGTTGAAGAAGTAGGCTTCATCGCTGGCAGGGGACGTTCCGGCCGGTGCGCCGGGACGTCCCCTGTGGCTTGTAGAACCCTCAGGGCCTCTCGATCACGCCCAGCACCGGGGTGAGCGCGGGGTAGCCGGTGGGCACGCCCGCGGCCTGGTGCCGGTTGCCGTCGCACCAGATCCGGTAGCTTCCCGGAGGCTCGATCCGGTAGCGGTACTGGCCCCCGGCGGGGCAGCGGGGCATCTCGCGCAGGAACTTCGGCGTCACCACCTCGAGGGCCGAGGTGGGATAGGCGCCGGCGTGCTGGACCGACCATTCCTCCACGGCCAGGGACAGGGATCTCAGGTTGGCTTCGCAGATCCGCAGCTCCAGGCGAGGACGGTCCTCGATGTCGGGGGACCGGAAACCCATCGACTCGGAGACCTGGTAGTAGAACAGGACCTGCCTGGGGAGGGTGGCCGTCCGGCTCCACTCGTCCTCGTCGAAGAGGAACACCATGTCCCGGTTCGAGAGGGCCAGGTCGATGCGCCACTGGCCGTCCTGGGACGACAGCATGAAGCTGCTGGATCGCTCGAGCACGGGCTGTCGGGGACCCCCGAGGCGGCTCTTCTCGCGGTGGCGGACGCGCGCCAGGCCGCGCTCTTCGTCGAGGGCCTCGACCTCCAGGCTCCAGTCCTCGACCTCGAAGCGCAGGTCCGAGACCAGCTTCAGCTCCTGGTTGTTCAAGGAGAGCCCCCCGAGGCTGGAAAACTCCGGGAAGTTGCCGCCGATCCCGATGCTCTCGTGGGCGTCGGTCCCGCACCAGATCCGGTAGCCCCCGTCCTCGGTGCGAGCAAGACGGTACTGGCCCAGGGCCGGGCAACGGGGCATTCCCCGGGGGAAGACGGTCCCCGGTCCGACCAGCTCATCCAGCGAGGCCAGAGGCTTCCCGCTTCGGGCCTCGATCGCCCCGGCCAGGGCGAAGAGGTTGTCGCTGCACTCGGAGAGGTCCTCGTAATCCTCCAGGGAGATGCTGTCGAGGAGCAGGCGCTCGAACTTCGAGCCCAAGTCCTCTGCCTCCACCCCGCGCACCCGGGCGAGGGCGGAGGCCATGCGGTTGGCGTACACGTCGGTCACGTAGGCCCGCACGACCTCCACGCATGTCTCGCCGACGCTAGGACTCGACTCTTCGGCCTGGGGAACGCTGGCCAACACCAGGACGAGGAGGGTGATCAGGGCGGCGCAGCGTCCCCTCATGGCAGGATCTCCAGTTCATTCATCACCTGAAACTCAGCCAGCTTGCGGTCGAAGCGGGCCTGCTCGAGTTCGGCTCGGGCCCGGTTGAGAACCGAGCGCGCGTTGGTGAGCTCCAGGTACTGCGAGATGCCCGAGCGGTAGCGCCGCTCCGCCAGGCGGTAGCTCTCCTTGGCTTCCTCCACCTGTTCCTGGTCGATGGCCACCCGCCGGGTCGCCTCCGCCAGGGCCACGTACCCGGAGCGGATGTTCCCCAGGATGTCCAGGCGGAGGGCGCCGGCCTTCTCGACGACTTCCTGGATCAGGGCGTGCACCTCCTGGTTGGCGCTCCGGGTCGCCTGACCCTGGTTCAGGGGCACCGAGAGCTCCAGGGAAGCCCGCACCTGCTGGTACAGGGGGGAGTCCGCCCCCACCAGGCCGCAGGCCATCGCCAGGCTCAGCGTGGGGTTCAGGGCGGTGTCGTTGACATCGACCTGCTTGAGGAGCACCTCGACCTGGTTGGCGAGGCTCTTGATGTCCGAGCGCTTCTCGAAGGCCTGGATGGCGGCCTGGGACTCCTCGGGAAGAGGCTCGAGGTCCGAGTCGAGGTCGTCCAGCCGGGCCAAGGGATCCATGGGGGCTCCCACCATGGCCTCCAGCTTCACCCAGGCCTTGTTCAATGCACCCAGTTGCTGGTTGTAGGCGGACCGCGCCCCGGACAGGTCGGCCTCCGCCTGGAGCATGTCCAGTTGGGGTTTGCGCCCGGCTCGCACCATGCCCCGGGCCTGGTGGAGGCTCTCGGTCGCCATGCGGACGTTCTCCTCCTGCACGTCCAGGAGCGCGCGGTGCAGCACCACCGAGAGGTACTGCTGGCGGATGTGGAAGGACAGCTCGCGCCATTGGGTCCGCCAGTCGCACTCCCAGGTCAGCAGGTCCTGCCGACTCTTCTCGACCGACAGGTTGCGTCGGCCTCCGTCGTAGAGGAGGTAGCCCAACTCGAGGCGGGGGTTCAAAAAGACCGTGTTCTCATTGGGCGAGGTGGCGGGGATCACGAAGAAGCCCATGTCGACGGGATCCTGGCGCGGCACCCCGCCGTTCTGCAGCCACTCGTGGCTGCGCCCCACCTTCACCGAGAGGTCGGGAACGTTGGAGGCCAGGCTCTGGTTCACCCGGGCCTCGGCCTGGGCGTAGCGGGCTCGGGAGGCCCGCAGCAGGGGGTGGTGCTCCTTGGCCCAGCCCAGGGCCTCCGCCAGGCTCAGGTGCTGGCGCCCCAGGACCACGGTGTCCTCGGGCCAGGCGGGAACAGCCAGCAGCAGGGCCACCAGGACCGCGACCAGAGCTCTCATTCTTCCTCCGGCGGGACGGGTCGGTTGTCCGGAGAGCCCTTCGCGGGGGGGGTAGGCTCCGCGTTCGGTGCGGGCAGGCCGAAGCCCGGCTCCTCACGCCACTTGCGCCCGAGGGGATCGTGCACGTAGGAGTACAGCACGGGCACCACCACCAGCGTGAGCAGCATCGAGAGCGACTGGCCGCCCACGATCACGATGGCCATCGGCGAGCGGGTCCAGCCGTTGGCCCCCGCCAGGGCCACGGGCAGCATGGCCACCACCAGGGCCACGGTGGTCATCAGGATGGGACGCAGGCGCGTCCGGTTCGACTCCACCAGGGCGTGGTACAGCGGCTTGCCGTGGGCCATGAGTTCCCGGGTGGTGTCGATCTGGAAGATGGCGTTCTTCTTGACCACGCCCACCAGCAGGAAGAGTCCCAGGGCTGAGAAGATGTTCAGCGTGGCTCCGGCCACGAGCAGGGAGTAGAGGGCGAAAGGAAGCGCCAGGGGCAGGGTGGTCAGGATGATGGCCGGGTCCACGTAGCTCTCGAACTGGCTGGCCAGCACCATGTACATGAACACGACGCTGACCAGGAACGAGATGCCGAAGGCCATCAGGGTTGGGGCCATGTACTGCCCGTTGCCCTGCCACTCCACGGTGTAGGTGGCCGGAAGGCCCATGTCCTCCACCAGCTTCTTCCCGGTGGCCATGGCCTGCCCGAGTGCCAGGCCGTCCAGGTTGCTCAACACCGTCACCTGGCGCTGCCGGTTGTATCGGTTCACCAACGCCGGGGCCTGCTGCCAATCCACCCGCACGAGGTCCGCAAGCGGCACCAGGCGCCCCGAGGAGTCCGGGACCATCAACTGCGGGATCACCTCTGCCCGGGTCCTCTGCTCGGGCTGGAGGCGGACCACGACGTCCAGGCGGTCCTTGCCCACGAAGAAGGAGGACACATTGGTGCCCCCGATCAGCGTGGACAGGGTGGAGGCCACGTCCAGGGGCTGCACGTTCATCCGGAAGGCCACCGCGCGGTCGATGTACACGTTGGCTTCCGGGGCGGAGGGGTCCTGGTCCAGGTCCACGTCGACGAAGCCCGGGCGCTGGCGGAGTTCCTTCCTCAACCGGTCGGCGGCAGAGGAGAGCACCTCCAGGTCCGGCCCACGGAGCACACACTGGAAGTCCGTCTCCTCGAAGAGGGTGGAGGTGCGCAGGTCTGGATAGTCGGCCAGCAGGCGGCGCGTGGCGCGTTGAGCGTCGAAGACGGTGCAGGTTGGCTTCTGCCGAACCCGCTCGTCCCAGGGGTTCATCTGGACGAAGATCTCGGCCCGGTTCACCGGCGTGCCGGAGTTGGCGTCGCCCCCCACGGTCATCAGGGTGGATTGCACCTGGGGGACCTCGCGGCGAATGCGTCTGGCGATTGCCGACACCATGCGGTCCATGGCCTCCACGGAGTTGCCGGGGGGGGCCGTGATCTTGACGCGCAGGGTGCCTCCGTCCTGAGGGGCCACGAAGTCCTGGCCCACGTGCCCGTACAGCCAGACGCCCCAGCCCGCCACTCCCACGCAGGCCAGGATCACCAGGAATCGGAAGCGCAGGCACTGGTGCACGACCCAGGCGTAGGGCTGACCCAGCAGACGGTCGTACAGCCCTTCGCCCTGGCGGGGCTTCGAGGGTTTGAGGAACTTCGCACACAGGACCGGCGTGAGGGTGAAGCTGACCAGCATCGAGATCGTGATGGTGGTGGCCATCGTGATGCCATAGCCCGCGAAGTAGCGCCCCACGACTCCGGGCAGGAAGGCGATGGGTACGAAGATGACCACCAGCGACAGGGTGATGGCCAGCACCGAGAAGCCGATGGCCTGGATGCCCTTCTCGGCCGCGTCCTGGGGGGAGAGGTGCTCTTCCTCCATCAGCCGCACGATCTCCTCCAGCACCACCACGGCGTCGTCGATCACGATGCCGACCACCAGGGCCAGGGCCAGCATGGTGATCTGGTTGAGGGTCATCGAGAAGGCGGCCATGGCCACGAACCCGCCCAGAAGCGAGCAGGGGATGGCCACCACGGAGATCAGCGTGGCCCGCAGGCTGCCCAGGAAGAGCCAGACCATTCCGCCTGCGAGGAGGCTGCCCAGGACCAGGTGCTCGAGGATTTCGTGCACCGACTCCTCGATGAAGACCGACTGGTCCTGGGTGAGGGTCAACTTGACCCCTGGAGGCAGCTCCCGCGAGAGGTCACGGACCCGCGCCTTCACCCCCTCGATGACCTTCACGGTGTTGGCATCCGAAGACTTCACCACCTGGAGGGTCAGGGCCCGGTCCTCGTCCAGGCGCGAGACGGAGGTGGCGTCCTGCAGGCCGTCTTCGGCGTGGCCCACGGCGCGCAGAGGGATGGGAACCCCGTTCACGACCTTGACCACCACGTCGTCGACGTCGTCCACGCTGTCCAACAAGGTGCGGGTCCGCATGGGCGTCTGGGACAGGGAGTCGCGCAGGGTTCCGCCGGCCACCTCCAGGTTCTGCCGGCTGATGGCGTCCTGGACCTCCTGCACCGCGACGCCATAGCCCGCCAGCCGGGTGTGGTCAAGGAACACGTTGATCTGGCGGGCCTGGCCGCCCACCAGGCTGACCCGGCCGACCCCATCCACCGAGGACAGGGCGTCCTTGATCGTGTCGTTGGCGAACAGGGTGAGGCGGCCGATGTCCATCTGGCCCGAGAGGACCACGGAGATCACCGGCTGGGCGGCCAGGTCCACCTTCTGCACGATCGGCGTTTCGATGTCGCGCGGCAGGTTGTTGGTGATGCCCGCCACCTTGTCGCGCACCTCCTGGGTGGCCACGTCTCCGTTCTTGTTCAGGTTGAAGACCACCACGACGCTGGACAGACTCGTCGAGCTGGTGGACTTGATGTAGTCCAGGCCCCCCAACTGCGCGACCGCATCCTCCACCAGGCGGGTCACCTGCTGCTCCATCACCTCGGGGCTCCCGCCCGGGAGGACCACGGTGACGGTGACCACCGGGAAGTCGATCTTGGGCATCAGGTCCAGCCCGAGGGTGAAGTAGCACAGCAGGCCCACCACCACCATGCAGAGGTTGAGCATCAGGGCCATGACGGGCCGCCGGGCGAAGAGGCTCAGCCCGCTCACCGCGTCAGCGGCCCGGGGCGCCGGGGTCCTGCACCACCGTGCGGACCGTCACGTGCGCGCCGTCGAAGAGGCGGTCCAGCGAGTTGACCGCGACCTGCTGGCCACCTTTCAGTCCCTCCACCTCCATCCAGGTCCCCACCCTCTCACCGGTGGAGACGGGCACGGCTCGGACCGTCGTGGCGCCCTCGCGGCGCTCGATGACGAAGACCTGGAAAGCCCCGATGGTCTTCTGGAGCGCCGCCTCGGGCACCAGGGGAGCCTGCGGACGCGTGCCCAGCCGCAACTGGACCGCCCCGAAGAGCCCCGGGCGCAGGACCCCTTGGGGGTTGGCGAAGCGGGCGTCCACGGCGATGGTGCGGCTCTGCGCGCTGGAGGCCGGGTTCACGTGCACGACCCGGCCCTTGAAGGTCCGCCCGGGAAAGGCGTCGGCGGTCACCTCCACCTGCTGCCCGACCTTCAGTCTTTCGGCGTACACCTGGGCGACCTCCAGGCGGACGTCGATGGGATCGAGCTGCGTCAGCCGGATGTAGGGTTCCTGCCCATTGCCGCCGGGGCTGGCGTAATCCCCCTGGTTGACGTTCCTGGCGGTGATGTAGCCGTCAAAGGGAGCCCGGGTGGTGAGGTTGGCCAGGCGCTGCTCGTTGATGCGCAGCGCGGAACGCCGGACCCCCACGTTGGCCCAGGATGTGCGCACCTGGTCCAGGGCGCCCTGGTAGTCGGCCTGGGCGGAGAGGAGGTCCTGCTTGGAGGTCTGCAGTTCCTGCTCGGCGATCAGGTTGGCGCGGTAGAGGTTCTGGTTGCGAGCCCAACTCTGGCGGGCGTTGTCCAGGTTGGCTCGCGCCTTCCGCACCGCGGGGGCGTCCTCGTCGGGTCGGGGAGGGGCGTCCAACTGGTCGATCCCCAGGGCCGCCAGGTCCGCCAGGAGCGAGGCCCGGTCCTGTTCGATCTGCAGGCGCATCTCCTCGGGATCCTGCTGGATCAGGACCTCTCCGGCGCGCACCAGGTCTCCCAGGTCCACCGGGACGTCCACCACGACGCCGGCACTGCGGGGGCTGATGCTGGCCTCGTTCACCGAGCGGGAGGTGCCCACGGTGGAGAGCCAGCGGGGCAGGTCGGCCACGCGGACGGACGCCACGTCGACCTCGACGGCAGCGGACCTGGAGGCTTCGGGGGCCGGCTTGACGGCGACCCGGCCGCCACAACCGGCCAGGGCGGACAGCACCAGGAACAAGACGAGAATCCGACCGGCCACGCTTGGAATTTCTGTATGGGAGACGGGGCCCCTGCACAGGGCGGTGCACCGCCCGGCAGCCACGCCCCGCGAAGTCGCCGGGAAGCCGCCTGGGCTGGCCTCGGAGACCGGGGCTCCAGCGCACGGGACCGCTGGAGCCCCTTTGCGAAGGTCGGTCGCTTCTGGACTGGAGAGAGGAACGACGCCTCGGGCGGTGGAATCCTGGGCACTGCAGGAACTCAAGCGCCCGCCGCGTCGCTCGGACCCGTCGAGGCCTCTCCTCTTTTCCCAAGCATTCCGGGAACCTCCCGCGCCCGCGGGAGGTTCCGATTCTCGGACCAGCGCGGCCCCGTCTCGGGTCCGGCCCGAGGCCTCGAGATACTCCGGCCGTCCGCCCTCCCCCTGTCGGGGGACGGGCCCTCTCCTGGATGCTGGAGCCTGCAGATTCGGCAACTGGATGGTGCATGAACGGAATCGCCGCAAACCAGATCGTCTTCCTGGTCGGAGTCCTGGTCGCTCTCAGCGTCCTGGCCAATCGGATCTCCGATCGCCTGGGGGTCCCCACCCTGCTGGTCTTCCTGGGGGTCGGCATGCTGGCGGGCTCGGACGGAATCGGCGGCATCTACTTCGATGACCCCCACCTGACCAACCTGATCGGGATCTTCGCCCTGGCCTACATCCTCTTCTCCGGAGGCCTGGACACCGAGTGGCGCAAGGTGCGCTGCGTGGTCCGCTCGGCGGCCCTGCTGGCCACGCTCGGCGTCGCTCTCACGGCCCTGCTGGTGGGGCTCTTCGCCCAGGCCCTCCTGGATATCTCGCTATTGGAGGGGCTGCTTCTGGGGGCCATCGTCTCCTCGACCGACGCGGCGGCGGTCTTCGCCGTCCTGCGCAGCCGGGGGGTGGGCCTGAAGGGCCGGGTCGGCGCCCTGCTGGAGTTGGAGTCGGGAAGCAACGACCCCATGGCGGTGCTGCTCACCGTGACCCTGATCGGACTGATGACCGGCCAGGCGGTCCACCCTGGCATGGTCGCCTTCTCCTTGGTCTTCAACCTGGCGGGCGGACTGGTCCTAGGACTCCTCTTCGGCTACCTCCTCTCGGTCTTCCTGGATCGTCTGAACCTGGAGTATGAGGGTCTCTATCCGGTCCTGAGCATGAGCCTGGTCCTGGTGATCTACGGTGCCAGCGACATGATCGGCTGCAATGGCTTCCTGGCGGTCTATGTGGCCGGGATCGTGCTGGCCAGCCGGGGCATCCGTTTCAAGCGCTACCTGACCAAGTTCCACGACGGGTTGGGGTGGCTGATGCAGATCCTCTTGTTCTTGACGCTCGGGCTGCTGGTCTTCCCTTCGCAGATACCGCAGGTCGCCGTCCCCGCGCTCCTGGTCGCGCTCTTCTTGATGTTCGTGGCGCGCCCCCTGGCCGTCTACCTGATGCTCCTGGGCAGTCGCTTCACCTGGCGCGAGCGGACCCTGGTCGCCTGGACGGGCCTGAGGGGAGCGGTGCCCATCGTTCTGGCGACCTTCCCCTTCCTGGCTGGCTTCCCGAGGGCCAGCATCCTCCTGCACATCGTCTTCTTCGTCGTGCTGCTCTCGGCCTTGCTGCAGGGCAGCACGTTGATGACCGTGGCCCGCTGGCTGGGGGTGGACGAACCCCTGGCGGCCCGCCCCCGGACGCCCATCGAGGTGGAGCCGGTGGAGGGGATGCGGAGCGAGTCCCGGGAGATCGAGCTTCCGCCTGAATCGACGGCCCTGAACCGTCCGATTTCCTCCTTGGGCCTGCCCGCCGGAGTGCTGATCGTCCTGATCCGGCGTGAGAGTGCCTTCCTGGTTCCCCGCGGTGACACCCTGCTGCGGCCCTTCGATACGTTGACCCTTTTGGGGGACCGCGATCATCTGCCGGAGGCTCTGGAGGTGCTGCTGACGCCGGATGCGGAGTTCCTGGAGGAGCCCGCGCCGGCCTGAGACTGCGGAGATGTCTGGCTTGTCGGGTCTGTCCTGGAGCCTGTCCCAAGAGGCCCACCATCCCGTGTGCCGAATCCCCCGTCCGGAATCAAGGTTTTCGACGGGGAGGCTTCCCGTGCTGGAACTGGCCCTGGCGGCCCTGACCTGGATTGCGCTTCATCTGTTGTTGGCGGGCCCCTTGCGCTCGCCCGTGGCTTCGTGGCTGGGCGAGAACGGCTTCCGCGGGCTCTTCTCGGTCCTGAGCCTGGCGGGTCTGGCCTGGCTGGCATTGGCCTGGAGAGGTGCCCCGACGGTCCCCGTCTTCCCCGGCCAGCCCTGGGTGGCGGCCCTGCTGATGCCTTGGGCGTGCGTCCTGCTTCTGGCTGGCGGGCGCCCGGACAACCCCACTTCGGTGCTGGCGGAGGTGGCCGGCGGTTCGGAACTTCCCGTCCGCGGGGTCACGCGGGTCACCCGGCACCCCGTGCTCTGGGCCTTCGCGCTGTGGGGGCTGGCGCATGTGCTGGCAGGGGGCACCCTGGCTGGAATGCTTCTGGGCGGAGCGATCCTGCTGAGCGCCCTGCGCGGGATGTGGAACATCGACGCCAAGCGACATCGGGCCCTGGGCCCGGCCTGGGAGGGCTTCGCCGCGGTCACCTCGCGGGTTCCCTTCGGGGCCATCCTGGCCGGGCGGCAGCGCTTCGTGCCCGCCGAGATCGGCTGGCTTCCCCTGGTCGGGGGGCTGGCGCTGTGCCTGGCCCTGGCCTGGGGGCACGAGCTCCTCTTCGGCCTACCGGCCTTCCCGGGCTGAGGGCGGCCGCTCAGGGGATCCTCACGCCGGTCCCCACCGCCACGATCGTCTCGACCCACCCCTGGGAAACGGCTTGGAGCGCGCGGCGTCGCGGGGGTCCGGGGAAATCCGGAGGGCGCGGTTGCGGTTGCTGGGCGGGCCCTTCCGGTCGGCCCCAGGGGCCCAGGCCACCTTCACGTAGCCGCCGCCGGGGACAGGGGTGATCCGGTCGAGCCAGCCGTCACTCCAGCGGCAGACGGCGGCCTGCCCCTCCCAGGCCCAGGTGCCGTTCTCGCCTGACCCGAAGTCGCTGAGCGCGGATCCGTCGGCGTAGAGACGGACATGGAAGGCGCTCCCGTCGGTGTGCCGCAGCCGCCAGAGGCCTGTGGCCGGGAATGGCTGGGCCAGTGAGGGAAGCACGGTGGCGGCGAGCAGCAGGAGGACGAGGAAGAGTCTGCGCATCCGGAGGGCTTCCGGAGACACGTGCCCCTTCCTGCCCCCTTGAGGGGGTGGAGACGCCAGGATGCTATACCAGCACCGGAGCCGCGGCCCTGTCCTGTTCCCCTCCAAGGCTACCAGCCCGGTTCGGGCGGAATCAAACAAGCTTGCCGAAAGGACACGATCATGCCGGGGAAGGTGCGGGAGGGATGGAAGATGAACCCTCTGCGCGAACACGGAGGGTAACGGACATGAGGTATTGGGTTCTCACGTTGGCGGTGTTTCTCCTGATTCTGAATGCTTGCGGCGAAAAGGCTCCATCGTACGGAGTTGGCCAAGAGCTCACGTTGAAGTCGAATTTTCTAGTCGGCTCCACCCCGGAGGATGCCAAACAGATTCTCGATCTCTCAGGTGACGATGATCAGAGCCGGGGTGCTCGCGGGAAGATGTTCGCCGAGGGGCGTGCCCGTCAACTCTGGGCGGATACGCAGGTTCGAGTCACCTCCATCGAGGGTGGCATGACGGAGTTTCGCATTCTGAGCGGGGACGATTCGGGCTACGTTGCCTGGACGAGGAACTCCCTGCTAGAGGCACATTCCAAGTAGGGCGTGGCCCAGGTTCGTCCGCCCGGTGGGGTCGTAGATCGTGATGAGCCCGGGGTCGATGGGATAGGCCTTGCGGGGGTTGACCATGCGCCGGCGCTCGGAGTCGGCATCAACCTGGAGGGGGCGCACGAGGAAGCAGTCCTCCAGATCGCCGAGCATCAGGTGGAGCGTGTTCCGAGAGGCGGACAGGCCCTGCGAGCGCATGGTGTCGTGGAACCTCTGGAAGCCTGCAGGCCGTCGATAGGCGGGGGCGCTCCTGCAGCATCCTGCAGCCCTCCGCGCTCGGTTGGCGCCGGCCAGAAAGGTCCTGGGGCAGAAGCACGAGGCGGTGTCCACGGACCCAGGCTTCACTGCCGGCGACTTCTCCCAGAACTTTCCGGACAGGCCACGCAGGCGAATCCTACCAGGCCTCCGGCGACCAACCACCCTCCTGTCGCGACCTGTCACAGGGGCCCCCGATCCTCTTGGCGAAGGCCGGCGGCCAAGTCTTGATGGGCATGGGAGTCTCTGCGTGAACCACTTCTCCGAGAAAGTCGCCTTCCTGTGGTCGGTGGCGGACCTGTTGCGGGGGAACTACAAGCAGAGCGAGTACGGGAGGGTGATCCTTCCCTTCACGGTGCTGCGCCGCCTGGACCAGGTGCTCGAGCCCAAGAAGCCGGCGGTGGTGGCCAAGGCGAGGGACCTGGAGACGGCCAACGCCACGCTCCGCGACAAGATGCTGCTGCGGGCCGCCGGGGCCGGCTTCTACAACACCAGCCCCCTCGACTTCAAGCGCCTGCTGGACGACCCGGGCCACGCTGCGGCGAACCTGGCAGGCTATATCAGCGGGTTCTCTCCGAACGCTCGGGACATCCTCGAGCACTTCCGCTTCGACGCCCAGATAGAGCGCCTGGACCGCTGCAACCTGCTGTACCTGGTGCTGCAGAAGTTCGCCAGTGTCGACCTGCACCCCGACCGGGTCTCGAACCACGAGATGGGCTACATCTTCGAGGAGCTGATCCGGAAGTTCGCCGAGACCTCGAACGAGACGGCCGGGGAGCACTTCACGCCGCGCGAGGTCATCCGGCTGATGGTGAACCTGCTGCTGGCCGAGGACGACTCGGGGCTGCGCGAGCCCGGGGTGGTGCGGACCATGTACGACCCGGCCTGCGGGACGGGCGGCATGCTCTCCGTGGCCCAGGAGTTCCTGGGCGAGCTGAATGCCCAGGCCCGGATGGAGGCCTATGGGCAGGAGCTGAACGACGAGTCCTACGCCATCTGCAAGGCCGACATGATGATCAAGGGCCAGGACGCCGAGAACATCAAGAACGGCAATTCCTTCTCGGAAGATGGCCTGCCGAATCTTCGGGTGGACTACCTGATCTCCAACCCGCCCTTCGGGGTGGACTGGTCCAACGCCGAGGCTGTGGTCCGCCAGGAGCACCAGCAGAAGGGCCACGGCGGCCGCTTCGGCCCGGGGCTGCCCCGCAAGAACGACGGCTCGCTGCTGTTCCTGCTGCACATGCTCAGCAAGATGAAGCCGCCCCACCAGGGCGGGTCGCGGCTGGCCATCGTCTTCAACGGCTCGCCGCTGTTCACGGGCGCTGCGGGGTCCGGGGAGAGCGAGATCCGCCGCTACCTGCTGGAGAACGACCTGCTCGAGGCGATCGTCGCCTTGCCGGACCAGATGTTCTACAACACGGGCATCAACACGTACGTCTGGCTGGTCACGAACCGGAAGTCCCGGGCCCGCAAGGGGCTCGTGCAGTTGATCAATGGCGTGAAATACTTCCGCAAGATGCGCAAGTCCCTGGGCGACAAGCGAAACGAACTGGCACCCGAGCACATCGACGCCCTGGTGCGCCTGCACGGCGACCTCACCGAGGGGCCGGACGTGAAGATCTTTCCCAACGAGGCCTTCGGCTTCCGCCGCCTGACCGTCGAGCGCCCGCTGAAGCTGAACTTCCAGGCCTCGCCCGAGCGCCTGGCGCGCCTGGAGGACGAAACCGCCTGGACCAACCTGGCCACCAGCAAGAAGAAGGACCCGGCCCTGGCGGCGGCCGAGGTGGCCCAGGGTCGGGCGGTGCAGGCCCAGGTCCTGCGAGTCCTGGGGCGCCTGGACCCGGAGCGCCTCTGCCGGGACCGCGAAGCCTTCCTGAAGGACCTGAAAGTAGCTGAGAAGGCGGAGGGCGCGAGCCTGGCAGCGCCGGTGCGCAAGGCGATCTTGAGCGCGCTCTCCGAGCGGGACGAGGAGGCGGCCGTGTGCCGGGACTCCCACGGCGCGCCCGAGCCCGACGCGGACCTGCGGGATAACGAGAACGTGCCCCTGGGCTCTGGAATCCAGGCCTACATGGCCCGCGAGGTCCTGCCTCACGTGCCCGACGCCTGGGTGGACGAGAGCAAGACCAAGGTCGGCTACGAGATTCCCTTCACCCGCCACTTCTACGAGTACGTGCCCCCCCGGCCCCTCGCGGAGATCGAAGGCGAAATCCGGACCCTGGAGGCGGAGATCCAGGGGATGCTGGCGGAGGTGCTAGGGTGAGCGATGATCTGGCGGTCCCCGACGAGGGCGAATTCCTCGTCTACCAGCAAGAGAACGGGCGGGTCCGCCTGGACGTCAGGCTGGCCGATGAAACGGTCTGGCTGACTCAGCAGCAGCTTGCCGACCTGTTCCAGACCAGCAAACAGAACGTCAGTCTTCACATCAGGAGCATCTTCGAGGAAGGCGAGTTGCGGCACGGGGCAACTGTCAAGAAATACTTGACAGTTCGCCAGGAGGGCGCCCGCCAGGTGCGCCGCGAGTTAGACTATTACAACCTCGACGTGATCATCTCCGTCGGCTACCGGGTCAAGAGCCTCATCGCCACCCGCTTCCGCATCTGGGCGACCCAGCGCCTGAAGGAGTATATCGTCAAAGGCTTCGTCGTGGATGACGAGCGGCTGAAGAACCCGCCGGTGGGGGCTTCAGTCGTGCCCGACTACTTCGACGAGATGCTCGAGCGCATCCGCGACATCCGGGCCAGCGAGCGGCGGATGTACCTGCGGGTGAGGGAGATCTTCGCCCTGGCTGCCGACTACGAGCCGAGCCTGGGCGAGACCACGAAGTTCTTCAGCGTGATCCAGAACAAGCTGCACTTCGCCGCCACCGGCCAGACTGCGGCCGAGTTGGTGCAGTCCCGCGCCGACCACGGCCTTCCGAACATGGGTCTCACCACGTGGAAGGCTGACGAGGTGCGCAAGAGCGACGTCACCATCGCCAAGAACTACCTCAAGGAAGATGAGGTCCGCGAACTGAACCGCATCGTCGTCATGTGGCTCGACTTCGCCGAAGACCAGGCCACGCGCCGCAAGCAGGTGTTCATGAAGGACTGGGAAGAGAAGTTGGATGACTTCCTGCGCTTCAACGACCGCGCCGTGCTGCCGGATGCGGGAAGAGTCAGCAAGCAGGCCGCCGAGGGTCACGCCAAGGCCGAATACGATCGGTTCGCCGCCCGTCGCCGCGAAGCCAAGGAGAGCCTGGGCGAGGCCGAGACGATCAAGCAACTCGAAGCCGCCGCCCGGGAGCTTGGCGAGGCGAAGCCGGCTCGGAAGAAGGGCGGGCGATCGTGAAGGGGAGAGCCGGGGAGCGAGGTAAGCGGCGTGGTGTGGGTGGCGGAGGTGCTGGGGTGAGCATTCCGGCAATCGAGGATGCCACGGCCCACCGGGGCCCCCTGTGGATCCGCCTGAGGCGCTTCGCTCGGCTGAACCCGAGTCGTACGGAGGTTGCACACCTGCCGGATAATCTTGAAGTGACCTTCCTCCCCATGGAGCGGGTGAGTGAGCAGGGCGAAGTCGACCACTCCACAATGCGAACGCTTGGCGACATTCGTTCCGGCTACACCTACTTTCGCGATGGGGATGTTGTTGTCGCCAAGATCACGCCCTGCTTTGAGAACGGAAAGAGCGCCTGGATCCAGGGTTGCAAGAGCGGCGTAGGCTTCGGCACCACGGAATTCCACGTTATCCGGGCTGAGCCGGAGGTCACCGCCAGATACCTGAGCTACGTCGTGCGAAGCTCGGAGTTCCTGGGGCGCGGGGCGGCCGCCATGTCCGGGGCGGCTGGGCAACAGCGCGTCCCAGAGGACTTTGTCCTGGATTTTCCGGTTTACTTGCCACCCCTCCCAACTCAGCGCGCCATCGCCGACTTCCTGGACCGCAAGACGGCGGCCCTGGACGGCCTGATCGCTAGGAAGGAGCGCTTGCTGGAGTTGCTGGCGGAGCGGCGGGCGGCGCTGATCGATTCGATATTTCGTTCCGTTACCGCTACTCCAGTGAGGCTGCGCCATCTTGTAGATTTGCTGACGGGCTACGCATTCGCAAGCGACGCTTACTCTCAAGACGACGACGACGTTCGACTGGTCCGAGGAGTCAACGTAGGAGTCGGCCAACTGCGCTGGGATGAAGTCGTGAGATGGCCACGCGAACGCCTCACTGGACTGGACCGCTATTTGCTTGAGCCTGGCGACGTCGTCCTCGGAATGGATCGACCGTGGATCAGCACGGGCCTTCGAGTGGCATCCGTAAGACCGAGTGACTGCCCTTCTCTGCTGTTGCAGCGCGTAGCGAGACTTCGCGGAGGCAAATCTCTCCGGAACGCATTCCTACTCTACTCTCTACTCTGGGAGCCATTTCGAGCGCACCTAGAGCCTGAGACGACAGGAGTTAGTATCCCTCATATCAGCGGCGAGCAAATTCTTTCCTACAGCATCCCTTTACCGCCTATCGGGGAACAGGATCGACTTTGCGAGCGACTAGACAACGCAAGTCGCCGACTGGACGAGACTGCCCAGGTGGCATCAACCCAACTCTCCCTCCTCCGCGAATACCGCCAGGCCCTGATCACGGCCGCCGTCACCGGCCAACTTGAAATCCCGGAGGTCCCGGCGTGAAGACCCACAGCGAGGCGGCCTTCGAGACGGCCCTGGAGCAGCACCTGGTCACCCACGGGGGATACTGCTCAGTGGACCCGAGCGGGTACGACCGCGAGCGGGCGCTGCTGCCGGCGGAGGTGCTGGCCTTCGTGGAGGCCACCCAGCCCAAGGAGTGGGGGAAACTGAGGGAGATCCACCACGGGAAGCTGGAGGGGCTCTTCCTCGACGGCCTGTGCAAGGCCATGGACCAGCAGGGGAGCCTGGCGGTGCTCCGCCACGGGTTCAAGTTCTATGGGCGACTGGTGCGCCTGGCCTTCTTCGCTCCCTCCCACGGTCTGAACCCCGACGTGGAGGCTCTCTACTCCGCGAATCGGCTCGCCGTGGTCCGTCAGGTCCCCTACGACTCGAAGAACCAGAATACCCTGGACCTGGTGCTCTTCCTGAACGGCATTCCCGTGGTGACAGCGGAGCTGAAGAACCCCATGACCGGCCAGGACGTCTCCCACGCCCGTCGGCAGTATAGCCAGGATCGGGACCCCCAGGCGCCGATCTTCCGCTTCAAGCAGCGCGCCCTGGTGCACTTCGCCGTGGACCCGGACCGGGTCTCGATGACCACGCGGCTGGCGGGCGTCAAGACCCGCTTCCTCCCGTTTGACCGGGGGGACGGTACCGCCGCCGGCAACCCGGCCGTCCCCGGCAAACACCGCACGTTCTACCTGTGGGAGGAGGTCTGGCAGCGAGACAGCCTGCTGGACCTGGTGGGTCGCTTCCTCCACCTGCAGAAGGAAGTGCGGACCGGGCCGGATGGGGCCAAGGTCCATCAGGAGTCGTTGATCTTCCCGCGCTACCACCAGTTGGACGCGGTGCGGCGCCTGGTGGCGGGGGCCCGCCAGCACGGCGCGGGCACGAACTACCTGGTGCAGCACTCGGCGGGCTCGGGGAAGTCGAACACGATCGCCTGGTTGGCCCACCGGCTCTCGGCCCTGCACGACGCCGAGGACCAGAAGGTCTACCACGCCGTGGTGGTGCTGACGGACCGGCGGGTGCTGGACCAGCAGCTCCAGGACACGATCTACCAGTTCGAGCACAAGGAAGGGGTCGTCAAGAAGGTCGACCGGGACTCGGGGCAACTGGCCAAGGCCCTGGAGGAGGGCGTCCCCATCCTGATCAGCACGATCCACAAGTTTGGGTTCATCCAGGACAAGATCGCCAGCCTTCCCGACCGGCGCTACGCCGTGATCGTGGACGAGGCCCACTCCTCCCAGAGCGGCGAGATGGCCGCCAGCGTCAAGGAGATCCTCTCAAGCTCTGCCATCGCCGCGAACCTGGACCGGGAGGTGGAGGACGAGGACCTGGCCCTTCCAGACCAGTTGGCCTTGCGGGCCGCCCTGGCCCGGGGCCCCCAGCCCAACCTCAGCTTCTTCGCCTTCACCGCCACGCCCAAGTACAAGACCCTCGAGCTCTTCGGCCACCGGGGGCCCGACGGCAAGCCCGCGCCCTTCCACCTCTACTCCATGCGGCAGGCCATCGAAGAGGGCTTCATCCTGGACGTGCTGCTCGGCTACACCACCTACAAGGCCTACTACCAGATCCGCCAGAAGGTGGCCGAGGACCCCGAACTGGACCAGCGCAAAGCCTCGAAGGCCCTGAACCGGTTCGTGGCCTTCCACCCCTACAACCTGGCCCAGAAGACGGCGGTCATCCTGGAGCACTTCCGGGAGTGCGTGCAGAGCCGGATCGGCGGGCGGGCCAAGGCCATGGTGGTCACCTCGTCGCGAGAGCACGCGATCCGCTACAAGCTGGCCTTCGACCGCTACCTGGCCGAGAAGGGCTACGGCGACATCCGGTGCCTGGTGGCCTTCTCGGGCGAGCTGCGTCTGGACGACGACCCGAATGTCGTCTACACCGAGGTCGGGATGAATGACGGCATCAAGGAGTCCGAACTGCCCGGGCGCTTCGCCTCGGAGGACTACCAGGTGCTGCTGGTGGCCAACAAGTACCAGACGGGCTTCGATCAGCCTCTGCTGCACACGATGTACGTGGACAAGCGGCTCTCAGGCATCCAGGCGGTCCAGACCCTGTCGCGGCTGAACCGCACCCACCCCGGCAAGGAGGACACCTTCGTCCTGGACTTCGTGAATGACCGCGAAGAGATCCTGGCCAGCTTCCAGGACTACTACGAGGCCGCCACGGTGGGCGAGGACGTGGACCCCCAGAAGCTGTACGAGCTGCAGACGAAGCTCCGGGAGTTCCAGGTCTACCGGCCCACGGAGGTGGACCAGTTCGCCCGGGTGTTCTTCAAGCCCGTCGCCAGGCAGGGCCCGGGGGACCACGCCCGGCTCAACGCCCTGCTGGACCCGGCGGTGGACCGCTTCCGGGCCCTCGAGGTGGCCCCCCAGGACGACTTCCGCTCGACCCTGGTGGCCTACCGGAACCTCTACGCCTTCCTGGCCCAGGTGGTGCCCTTCCACGATGCGGACCTGGAGAAGCTCTTCGCCTACGGGCGGATGCTGCTGCGCAAGCTGCCCGCCCCCGGGGAGGGCATCCCGGCGGTGGAACTGGACGAGGACGTGGCCCTGCAATACTACCGGCTGCAGAAGCTGGAACATGGCGACCTGGTCATGGAGCCCGGCGCCGGCACGCCCCTGTCCGGGCCCGACGAGGTCGGCACCGGGACCAGCGAGCGCAAGAAGGAGAAGCTCTCGACCCTGATCCAGCGCCTGAACGAGCGCTTCGGCACGACCTTCGACGCCCAGGACCTGATCGACGGGGTGACCGATCAGCTCGTGGCGGACGAGGAGATGCAGCAGGCGGCCCGGGTCAACACCAAGGAGAACTTCCGGATCGTCTTCCACAAGTTCCTGGAGAACGCCCTGATGGACCGGCACTCAAGGCATGCCGAGTTCATCGACGGCCTGTATACGGACGGGAGCCTGAAGGACTGGTTCGAGGCGCAGATGCTGGAGGAGGTGTATGGGAGGCTGAAGGCGTCGTGAGGGGGGGCGCCCTCGATCGCGCTCTCCACCGACTCTGCGACGGAGGTTCTTCAATCTGGATCTGTCGCCTGGTCTCCGCAAGCAGTCCCGACCTCAGGAATCCCTTGCAGCCTTGGAAAAGCTCTTGACGACCTGCATCGCGAAGGGATCGGGGTTGGCAGGCATCTGGCCACGACCAGACGGGGTCCCGTCGCCGGGGAACCCGGGTCAACTCGGGGGCGCGGTGACTCGCTGCACGAAATCCGAGACGGTCTCGATGTACCCCGGACCCTGCGCGGCAACGCCGGCGTTGTGGCCGCCCACCAGGTCGACCCATTGCTTGGGCTCGGGGGCCGCCTGGTAGAGGTCGCGCCCGTGGTGGTAGGGGATGATGTCGTCGTCCGGGCTGTGCATGAAGAGCTTGGGAAAGTCCATCCCGGCCAGGCGCTCGCGGTTCGGGAAGCGGTGCCGCAGCAACCGGCGGACCGGGAACCAGGGGTAGACCTCCTCGCCCAGGTCGACGGCCGAGGTGAAGGTGCTCTCCAGGATGATGCCGGCGGGCCGATGCAGGGTGGCCAGGGCGGTGGTGACGCCTCCGCCGAGAGACTCCCCCATCAGGATCAGGCGGCGGGGCGGCACCCCCTGCTCGCGCACCAACCACTGCCAGGCAGCCTCGGCGTCCAGGGTCAGGCCCTCCTCGGTGGGGGTGCCGGTACTCTGCCCGTAGCCCCGGTAATCGTACAGGAGGACCCCCACCCCGCAACGGTGCAGGGCCACCGCCCGATCCAGCCGGTGCGACATGTTGCCCCCGTTGCCATGAGAGAACAGGATCCAGGGCGAGTCGGGGACCTGAGGGGAGATGGCCCAGGCGCGCAGGCGCTCGCCATCCTCGGTGAGAAGCGCCACGTCGCGATAGGCCAGGCCCACGTCGTGGGGCGACAGGCGTACTTCACGGGTGGGGAAGTAGACCAGGGAGCCTTGGAAGGCGTAGGCCAGGAAGCACAGGCCTCCGGCGGCGGCCAGGGCGGCCAGCGTTGCACCCAGGAACACGGCGAACAGGCGCCTCCTTGCCATTTCCAGCAGGGTGCGCCAACCAGACGCCGGGGTCCTGCCTGGAAAGCCGGCCGAAAATCTGGCCAGGGATCCCAGGGGCCCATCCCCGGCCGATGTGACCGGCGCGGCCTCGGGGCCCTCCTGCGGTCCACTGTATGGAGGGCCGGGTCCTGGGCAAGCGGATTCGGCCGCGGTCCGGAAGCCTCCTCTGCGGCGGTCTTGGCACCTCTCTGGTGCTGGAGGCCCTGGTCCTCTCCGAGAGTTCGTGTCCATGGCTCACTTTTCACGAGTATTTCAGGCGGACGACTTAGTGTGCCGTGGACAGAAGCAAGGGGTAACGCAGATGAACCACCTGAACCACCTGAACCATTCCTACCCGTACTCCATCAGCGCCGACGCCTCGATGTTGCTGGCGCAGACCTTGGACCCGACCGCCGCCACCGCCTCCGAGGCGGCCGGGCCGGCAGCCCCGACCATCCAGGACGCCGTGGTCGTTAACGCGCCGCAACTGCCGAACACCGAGGTGTGTCAGGGTGACGCCCTCAAGGCCCAGGCCCATCGCGGTGACGCCATGGGAGACTACGCTGCCCGTTTCGCCCGCGACGTGAACAACGACGGCCGTCTCGACGGGGCCGAGATCCGGGCCTATCTGGAGGACCTCAGGGGGGCCAACGGCGGCACCCTCAGCCTGCGTGCCGGGAAGTCCGTCAAACTGCCCGTGACCGCGAACTCCTCCCAGCAGTTGAGCTACGCCGTCGCCGTCCAGGCGACCATGGGCTTCCAATACCCGGAGCTCGACTGGCTCTCGGCGACGCCCGCAGGAGAAGGCCCGATGGGCACCCACGCCGTGAGCTTCCGTGACCCCCTGGGCCGGTCCTACAAGTTCCTGGTTGCCCCGGGCCGGGCGGACAGCCGCAAGGCCGAGTATTCCGTGATGGACAGGTCCTTGGCCAGGAAGTACCTCCCCTGGTACCGCTGATAGCCTGTGTGATCATCCGGGCCGGGTGTCCGGGGTCACCTTCAGCGGCTCCGGGCGCGATCGGGGCACCTGGACGGCGTCTTGGAGGCGGAACTGGGGCGGCGCGGGGAGGCTGAGGCGGTTCGCGAGCCCGGACAGGCTTCGGCCTGGCTTCGCCCTTGCCCGGAAGACCCAGGACGTGGCCTGTCCGGGCTTCATCAGACTCCGCGAACGGTCCAACCGCCCCGCATCCTTCCGTCCCGGCCGCAAGGACGATCCCCACGCACCCCGAACACGACCGGCTACGCGGAAGGTGCCCCAGGTCGGTCCGGGAACGACCACCCCATGAGAGACTGACGCCTCCCTCCTGCCTGGTGATCCTGGACCCCCAGGTCTGCCTCTTCAGGCCCCGCCGGGCCCGCTGGTCTTCCCCAGGGCCAGCAGGGCCTCCAGCCTGGTCTTGTGGTGCCCGGGAGAGACCACCAGGTGGTTGCCCAGGGGCGCCTCCAGCAGTCGGGCGCCGAGACCTTGGACGCGGGCCCGGACCTGGGTGCGGCAGAGATGGGGCGAGGGGACGTGATCCACCAGGTCGCCCTCATAGATCATCCCTTCGCCGAGGTCCGCCCCTCCGAAGCGAGACAGGGTGACGGGACCTTGGGCCAGGTTGCCCGCCACGGCCACGCCCAGGTCGCTCTCGAAGTGGGAGGGGCAGGTGTACCCGGTGAGCATGGACAGGGGCGCCGTGCAGTGGGCCAGGACCACCTCATCGCCCTCGAGCCGGGAGGGGTTGGCCATGAAGGAGGGCTCGCCCGTGACCAGGCGGTTCGCCAGCATGGTGAAGGTGGTGGGCACGTCCCCCTCGCAGCCGGCCACCAGGCCCTCGTCGTTCAGCAGCGCCAGGGCCAGGCATCCCGTGGCGCGCAGGTCCTCCAGGAGGTCGAAGCAGCGCAGGGTCAGGGCGGTCAGGCCGTGGGCCTGGACCAGGCTCTTCAATGCCAGGTAGATGCGCAGGGCCGGCCGGACCCTCGAGGCCTCCAGAGCCTGGACCGGAGCAGGGACCGCCAGTCCCTCCACCTCGGCCTCCGAGACGGCCTCCAGGTGGAGGTCAAGCTCCGCGAGGTCGAGGTCCACCAGCTCCACTCCCCAGCGGTGGCGGACCCGGTCGGGGTCGACCTGGCTCGCGATGAGCCAGTCCGAGGGGCGGCCGACCACCCCCAGCCGAGTGGCCGCCAGGGCGCGGGTGGCCCGCACCTCCAGGGCTCGCTCGTGGAGACGCCGGGCCGCGTCGGGAGCCGTGAGCAGGAGGATCCGGGCGTTCCGGTGGCCCTGGCCCTGGAGCCAGGCCAGGATCTCGAGCGACGCGGGCAGGGAGTTGTCCCGGTCGACGGCCAGGAGGGTCAGGGGATCCCGCGACGCTGGCAGGGCCGCCAGGGCCTGCTGGAAGAGGCCCTCCGTGCCCCCCGTCCGGATCAGGAAGGCCGGGAGGTCGGCGGCGCCCATCTCGTCCGGAGACACCACGGCGAAGTCGAACTCCCCGGCCAGGGCCTCCAGGGCGGCATGGGTGCCGAGGGCGCGCGGACCGGAGACAGGGGCGACGAGGGGAACCAGGCCGATCTTCACGGGACAAACCTCCATGGGCGACTCAGGGCTGTTCACCTTCCACGGGGCCGTCCCTGCGCAGGGCGACCGGCTCGGCGCACCGCTGCCCCCTCGCCTCCGATGCCGCCGAAGGCGACGGTGACTGCGAGGTAGACCTCATGGTATAACCAACATGGTTGACATTGAATGGACTGACAGACTTGGCCCAGAGGAGCCCAAGACATGGCCACGATGATGAAGCTGAACGAGGGGCTGCGGGACCGGCTCAAGAGGCTGGCCGCGCGCGAAGGCAAGACGATGCAGGCCTTCCTTGAGGACCTGCTGGAGGCCTACGAAGAGCGCCGGTTCTTCGTGGAACTTCAAACCGGCTATGCCAGGTTGCGGGCCGATGGCCAGGCCTGGAGCGAGCACCAGCGGGAACTTGCCGAATGGGACGCGGTACTGGCCGACGGCCTGGAGGGGATCGAGTGAAGAGGCCATCCAGGGGTGAGGTCTGGATTGCCGACCTGGAGCCCGTCCGGGGGCACGAGCAGGGAGGTCGGCCCAGGCCGGTGTTGATCCTGTCTGTCAACGCGCTCAACCATTCGCACGCGGGACTGTCCATGGCCATTCCGTTGACGGGCACGGACCGGAGCCTGCCCAGCCACGTTCCGCTGGGGCCTCCGCTGGGGGGCCTGACGAAGACGAGCTACGCCATGTGCGACCAGTTGCGCACCATTGCCCACGAGCGCCTGGCCAGCCGACTAGGCGCAGTCGACCAGCAGACGCTGGAGAGCATCGAGAAGGTGCTTTGCAGGCTTCTGGGCTTCCGAAGGTAGGGGCTGGCGCCCGGCCACACCTGCCAGGTGGGTTCCTCAAGGCATTTGGGGGTCGTGTCTCGTCAAGTGGTGCAACTCCGTCGGCGTGGCTCCGGTGGACAGGTCAGCGGTAGTTGTCACCTCCTCGACTCGGATGATGGGTTACGCGGGCACCAGCATCGGGCTGCCCCGGTACTCGAGGGCGAGGGGGAACTCCGGGGGCGGCGACGGATCCGACCGGGCCCTCTTGGACCTTTGCGGCTACTCGATCCGGGCCGCGGAGTAGGGAGGCATGACCTCTTGGACCTCGTCCAGGTCGGAGGTGTCGCAAGGCTCGAAGAGCTCTGCGAGGTCCAGGTCCAGTCCGGGTAGGGTGGGGCTCACGAATCGGCCCACCTCGGTGTGGACGCCCGCCACCCGGTAGCTGCTTCCGTCCAAGACCAGCACCTCCAGCAGCGGTGGGCTGGGAGTGACGATCCAATACTCCGCGATACCGTGTCGGGCGTAGAGGGCCAGCTTGCGCAGCCGGTCATGCCGGGCGCTGCTGGGGGAGAGGATCTCGACCACCAGGCTGGGCGCCCCCTCCACGTGGGTCGAGAGCAACTGACCCCGGTCACACAGGACCAGCAGGTCTGGCTGCACCACGTCCCAGTCGGAGAGGCGCACGTCCATGGGGGACAGGTAGACCCTGCACGGGCCCCGGCCCAGCGCCGCCGCCATCGCCAGGTGGAACGAGGCCACCAGTTGCTGGTGCAGGGTCCGCGGCGCTGGGGCCATCAGATAGGGATGCCCGTCGATCAACTCCCAGCGCTGCTCGTCGGACCAGGTCCGGTACTCCTGCCAGTCGACCCGCTGTTCCTTTGGAACGGCCATGGACCGATTATAGCCGAGTCGAGCCGAGACTGTCGAAGGGAGCGCAGGGGCCTGAATCCGGCGCACGCCTGTCCGCCGAGGCGCCGGCGGGTCGCCCGGGGTGGGGAACCGCTGGAAACCTCGTCCATGTGCCGTGTTTTGAGTGGTTCCGTCCGGGAAGCGGACCGGCGAGTCGAGGCTCAACGAGTCCGGGGTCTGGGATCAAGCCGACCCCTCGCCCTTGTGCCGGCCTTCCCAGGCTGAGGGCGGCCGCTCAGGGGACCCCAGGCCGATTTCCGCCGCCATGACCGTTTCGACGAACCCTTGGGAAACGGCCTCAGCGCGCGGCGTCGTTGGGGTCTGGGGAGACGCGGACGGCGCGGTTGCGGTTGCTGGGCGGGCCCTTCCGGTCGGCCCCAGGGGCCCAGGCCACCTTCACGTAGCCGCCGCCGGGGGCAGGGGTGATCCGGTCGAGCCAGCCGTCACTCCAGCGGCAGACGACGGCCTGCCCCTCCCAAAGCCAGGTGCCGTTCTCGCCTGACCCGAAGTCGCTGAGCGCGGAGCCGTCGGCGTAGAGACGGACATGGAAGGGGCTCCCGTCGGTGTGCCGCAGCCGCCAGAGGCCTGTGGCCGGGAATGGCTGGGCCAGTGCAGGGAGCACGGTGGCGGCGAGCAGCAGGAGGACGAGGGAGAATCTGCGCATCCGCAAGGCTTCCGGAGACATGTGATCCTTCCTGCCCCCTTGAGGGGGTTGGAGACGCCAGGTTGCTCCCGCAGCCCCGGAGCCGCGGTCCCACCGCCCCTCACCCTCCTATGATCAATCACTCAGGCAGAAGATCTTTCGCGCGATCGGCCCCCAGGTCTACCAGGACTGAAGCACCCGACTGCAGACTGGGCCATGGTCGCAACCGGAACGTGTCAAGCATTTTGAGACAACCTGCCGGGCGAACGCTCACGGCTGCTCGGTCGCTGAAGCCCTATTCGGTGGGTTGATCCACACGGCCTCGGGCAGTTGGGGGACCCGAGGTGGTCCGCCGATGAACCTGCTCGGGTTGGCGGCGTAGGCCTCCATCAGCAGCGCTTGGCGATCGCCGATGGTTCACGGGCGGTGGTTCCCACCGCAGGTCACGTGGCAGTCTCCGCCGCGCGGAAGCGAGCGTCCCAGGACGCGGTGTCGAAGCTGCTCGGGACAAACGATCGCGCCAGCTTGCGAAACGCCAAGTTGCCGGCGATGAGCGGTGCGGTCGAGGCCTTGGCGCCCCACACCCGCTGGCCGATGGACGAGTAGCTGTAGGTGCGCTTCCACGCCCAACGGATGCCGTTCTCCAGATCCTCCTCGGTCATGTGCGAGGGTTTAAAGACCACGTGCTTTCCGTCATAGTAGCGCCAGTCAGTCTCGGTGATCCGCCCGTCCCTTCGCAACTCCTCGTGGAGGGCGGTGCCGGGAAACGGCGTGGACACCGTGTACTGAACGACATCGACCTTGGCCTCGTTCACGAAATCGACGGTGCGACCGAACACGCTGTTGTCGTCGCCGTCCAGGCCAAACACGAAGCAGCCGAGGACCGAAATCTTACGATCATGGAGACGCTCGATGAGCTGCTTGTACTCCGAGGCCTTGTTGAACCGCTTGCAGCAGCCGTTGAGCGTGCTCTGGGACAGCGTCTCGAAGCCGATGAGCACCCCGCGGCAGCCGCTGCGCGCCGCCAGGTCGAGCCACTCGTCATCGTACACCGCCTTGACCGTGATGGCGCTGAACCAGGTGCGCTTCAAGGGCAGCATCGCCTCGTAGAGATGCTTGGCGTAGTCCATGTCCTCGGTGGGGCTCGAGTCGAGGAACGTGAGGTAGCGGGTCTTCAGTTGCTCGATCTCGCGGATGACCTCGGGGATGGGGCGGTGATACACGGCGCCGCCGGTGGACCGTGGGATGACGCAGTAATTGCAGCGGTTAAGGCAGCCTCGAGTGGTCTCGATGGTCCCGCGCAGCATGTACGCGCCGCGCTTCAGCAGGTCCCGCCGCGGGAACGGCATGGATCCTTGAAAGGCCGCTTGGGTGGTGTCGCGGTACAAGCGCTGCATCTGTCCCTTGGCGAAGTCCCACAGCAAGGCCGGCCAGCTCTCTTCAGCAAAGCCCACCACAACGGCGTCGGCGTGCTCGAGCGCCTCATCGGGGCACGCCGAGGGGTGATAGCCGCCTAGCACCACCTTGATGTCTTGGGCTCGCAGGTCGTCGGCCAGGGCATAGGCGGCCGGGGCGTTGGCGGTGATGGTGCTGATGCCCACGATGTCGGCCTCGATCGGCTTGGGCAAGGGCTCGACGCCTTGGTCGTAGATCCGGACCTCGGCCTCGAACTCCGGCGGAACCAGTGCCGCGAGGGTGGTGAGCGTCGTCGGCGCGTAGGAGTATCGTCGCGACGTGCGGAAAAACGGCCGCCCCGTATCGACATCTACCATGTCGCAGGCTTGGATGAGGACGATCTTCATGAGGGAGCCTCGTCGAGGGGCAAAGGCGATAAGAACGGCGCCAAGGTGTAAGAGGTGTCTCTTGTGGGGGGGGGAGTTCCCGGACCGACTTGGGGCACCTTCCGCGTAGCCGGTAGGGTTCGGGGTGCGTGGGGATCGTCTTTGCGGTCGGGACGGAAGGGGGGCGGGGCGCCTCGACCTCCAACCTCCCCAGCCCAAAGACCCTCTCCAGGCGCCCTCACCCCGGCGAAAGGCGCCACCAGAAGCGACGGCACGGAGCTGTACAGCAGCAGGGCGCTGACGCTCATCCCGCTGCCGGTCAACTCCAGCAACAGGGAACGCAGCGCCACCAAGCTCAGCCAGTCGCCCGCCATCGACAGCACCTGGAAAAGCCACAGGCGGGCGAACCTGCGGATGGTTCGAAGGGCAGCCAGGCAGGTCCCTCTCGCTGCGTCTCCTGGTATGATAGAGGCGTGCGGCCTGGACCCGGACCCACGGTGAGCCGGGGGCGAGTCCGGTTGGGCAATGAACAAGTGAGGGCGAGATGGCGGAACTGCACAGTGTCCTGAGAACTGCTCTGACCCTGGGCGTGCGGGAGCGGGCCACGCTTGCGGCCACGCTCCTGGACAGCCTGGACGAGTTGAGCGCGGAGGAAGCCGAAGGCCTCTGGGCCGACGAGGCGCAGACCCGCCTGGAGGAGCACCGCGCTGGTTCGGCTGAAACGGTGGACGCCCAGGAAGTCCACCGGCGGGCGGAACGCCTCTTTCAGTGACCCCTGTCCGCTATCATCGGGCCGCTCAGGACGAGGTGTTCCAGGAAATCGAATACCTCGAATCTCAAGCCCCCGGCCTGGGCCGCCGTCTGCTGCGCGAACTACGGCGCATCGAGGGGCTGATCGCCGCGTTCCCGGAGGCAGCCGAGGAAGTCCGCCCAGGTATTCGCCGGCGCCCTCTACGCCAGTTCCGCTATTCCGTGCTGTACGCCAGCGAACCGGATTTCGTCCTGATCCTCGCCCTCGCGCACCATAGGCTCCACTTTTGCCATTTTGCCGAGAGGAAGTGACCTGAGCATTTTCTTTGCCTGTTAAGCATGAATCGGCCTGGCCTCTGTTGAAAGGTGTTCACGTTACCGAACATCTGTTCCGCAGAGGAGG
>Ga0334889_1000505_pt1 | contig 60297 bp, 48 predicted proteins | sample GraSluR1_MG_2_FD_207222 | JGI IMG/M metagenome (GOLD analysis project Ga0334889, IMG submission 207222) | Sludge microbial communities from methane-producing bioreactor in Wageningen University, Netherlands - Granular Sludge_8_08-R1 | ecosystem: Engineered > Bioreactor > Anaerobic > Unclassified...
ATTAAACAAATTTTTAAAAAACAGCTTAATTTGAAGAAAAAGATAATATTTACAACAAAATTATGTTTTTTGAATTTCTAAGAATAAGCTTGATTTAGTTAAATAATCTTATTTTAAAGAGGGAGGGAAAAAAGATGGCAAAAAGAAAAAAAGAACCTGGAAAGTATAGTGAAATAGCTAAAGAATTGCTAAAAGACGGGAACATAAAGACATTAAAAGATGTACAAGAAACATTAAAAAGCATGTTTGGGGACGTATTAAAAGAAATGTTGGAAGAGGAATTAACGGAAACGTTAGGATATGAAAAAAACGAAAGAAACGAAACGTTAAGAGAAAACAGCCGAAATGGTTATAGGAGCAAAAACATAAGAACAAGCCAAGGAGAAATGGAAATAGAAATCCCCCGAGACAGAAACGGAGAATATGAGCCAATAATAATACCAAATGGAACAAAAGACATAACCGAATTAGAAGAAAAGATAATAAATATGTATTCAAGAGGGATGACAACAAGAGATATATCGGCTCAAATAGAAGAGATGTATGGATTCGAAGTATCAGCCGAAATGGTAAGTAGAATAACAAACAAATTATTACCAATAATAAAAGAATGGCAACAAAGACCGTTAGATGCGATGTATGCGATAATATTTATGGATGGGATATATTATAACGTGAGAGAAGAAGGAAGAGTAGTGAAAAAAGTAGTATACGTAGTCATAGGGGTAAATTTAGACGGAGAGAAAGATGTATTAGGATTATATGTAGATGGATCAGAAAGTGCGAAATATTGGATGAGTGTGTTAAGTCATCTAAAAAGTCGAGGAGTAGAAGACATATTAATAGCATCAATAGATGGATTAAAAGGATTTGAACAAGCAATCCAAGCAGTATATCCGAAAACAGAAATCCAGAGATGTATAATACATCAAATAAGATCAACGTTAAAATACGTAACGCACAAAAATAAAAAAGAATTTGTAAATGATTTAAAAAGTGTATATAAAGCCATAGATGAAAAAACAGGATATGAAAACCTACAAAAAATAAAAGAGAAATGGGGAGACAAGTTTTACGTATGCTTTAAGAGTTGGGAAGATAATTGGACGCATTTATCAACATTTTTCCAGTATGATGAAGAAATAAGAAAAATAATGTATACAACAAATGTAATAGAATCTTTGAATAGACAGTATAGGAAATATACAAAAACAAAAACAATTTTTCCTAATGATGATTCATTAATAAAAATGATGTATTTAGCGACAATGCAAATAACAAAAAAATGGACGTCCAGATATCATAATTGGAACTCAATAATATCTAAACTGACCATTTTATATGAAGAAAGATTAGAACCATATTTGAATATTAATTAAAAAGTCAAAAAAACAACCTTTTTAAAAGACTTATAAATAAATAAAAATAGAATTGTTACGTCAAGGCAGATAAGACTGTCAATCTTAGAATATAGTAAATTTACAAGATAAAATCTACTTTTTTCGAATGAAATTTTAAACTAAATAATTATTTTTGACATAAATTATATTTTTACAAATTTCAATGATTTTTCGAGTTATTTTCAGTTGTTTTCTAACTACCATATCAGGTTGTTACACACTTATCTTTACACACCCTTGCAGGGGATCATGCAAAAAATGATTTGGCTGGTGAAGAAGATTCATGGGTAAATATTTTACAAAAAGAAGGAATAGAAGTCATAATTGATTTAAAACCTTTAGGAGAATACAACGAAATACATAATATATATTTTGAACATTTAGAAAATATAATCTAATGCCGAAATCCAGCATTAGATTTCTAAAACATCATATTCTTGATTTAATGTGTTAATAAATAGAATTTTATTTCTAAGTAAATCGCCTTTATTTAAAAGGATTTTTACAGCTTCGCTCACTTGAATTGAAGCAACCAATGCCGGAGTGAATGAAGGGTTTCCCAAATCTTTTTCCATTCCAGAATCAGAATTTGATTTATAAATTTTCGAAAGAGTATCATCTTCAGGAAATATAGTACAAACTTGTCCATACCATCCTGCAATTGCTCCATGAATTAAGGGTATTTTTAATGATTTACAAGTTTTTTGAAGCAGAAGTCTTATTTGAATTTTATCTAATGCATCTATAACAATATCATGATTTATTAAAAGTCTTGTAGAATTTTCTTCGTTTAAAAATTCTACAACAGGTTTTAAAGTTACTTCTGGATTTATTTTATTTATTCTTTCAAAAGCAACAAATGATTTATTTTTGCCTATAAAATCAACTTCAGATAAAATCTGACGATTTAAATTAGATTCATCAAATACATCTCCGTCTATTGCTGTAATATTTCCAACTCCTAACCTTCCAAGCATTTCAATAATGTATCCACCAAGTCCTCCACAACCAACAACACAGACTTTTGAAATTTTTAAAATATTTTGTTCATCTTCATTTATCAAATTTTTATTTCTTTCATATCTTTTTATTTTAACCACCTCCTACGGGCGGAAAAATAGATATGATATCATTTTCTTGTAAATTTTGATTTAAAGATCCATCTCTACCATTTACAAGTAAAATGGCAACGTCTTTATTATCTATTTGCAAATATTCTATAATTTTTTGGGGAGTAACATTTTCTTCAAAATCTAAATTTAAAATTTTCCCTCTGTTTTCTCTTAAAGTCGCAAAAAGTTTTACTGTTATTTTTATTTTGTTCATATGTCTCAACTCCTTTCAAGGACAAAACACAATATTTCTTGCCCATAAACAATCGCCACAAGATGGTTTTACATAATAGCAATCAACTTCAGTGTCTTTAACCATATCACATCCATCAACTAAATCGCAATCTATACATGAAGGATATCTGTTATTAAAAATAGTATTTTTGAAATTTGTATATTCTTTTGAATCATAAATTTCTTTAATAGATTTTTTTAAAATATTACCAAACGAATGTTTTAAAACATCTTTTTCTCTTCCGAAAACATATTCTTTTCCATTATGAGATAATCTATAACATGGAACGATATCTCCTAAAGAATTAATAAACAAAGCATCGTTTTCAATGAAATCGCAACGTCTTTCTGTTTTAATTTCAATATTTGGAAGTTTAATTTCTAATCCTTTTAAAAATGAATAATTACGAATTTTATTGAATAAATTTTTTAGATATTTATTGTCATGTTTTGTATATAAAATTTTTTCAGAATCATTTTTTGATTGAGGTAAAATATTAGAAATAATTATTTCTGAAATATTTAATGAAGAACATAAATCAATAATTTTAAAGATTTCTTTTTCATTATCTTTAGATAAAACAAATTGAACCGCAAGTTTTAAAGAATTATTTTTCTTTTTATTAATAAGATTGATGTTTTTAATAACTTCATCTAATTCAAATCCACGTATTTTTTCAAAAGTATCATTAACCCCATCAATTGAAAAAACTATTTTATTTACATATGAAGTTAAAGTGTTTAAAAGTGTTTTATCTAAAATAGTACCGTTTGTAGTTAAAATAATTTCATATTTTTTCAATTTTTCTATTATATTGTTTATGTTCTTAAAATAAAGAGGTTCTCCAATTCCGCCTATAACTATAGTTTTTAAATCTGGACAATCTTCAATTTGTTTTAAAAATTTTTCAAAAATTTCAGTCGACATATTAAAAAATGTGTCAGTCCAATTACTTCTATAACAAGTAATACAGTTTAAATTGCACTCATCTGTTATCTCTAAATAAATTTTTTTTAATGACATATCATCATCACCTTAAAAATAAAGAGCTTCAAAAAGAAGCTCTTTAATGATTAATTTATTTTAAACCCAATTTTTCCAATCTTTCATCAGTAGGTAATCCTTCAGGTGTCCAACCTCTTAATTCATAATATTGCGGTAGTAACTCAGATAATCTTGAAACATTACCTTTTGAAGGACCTTCAACAATTTCTTCGTTTAAAAGTCTTTTTGGTAATGTATCTTGAGCTGGTTCGATTCCTGCGTTAAGGTTAAAAATTCTTTCGATATTCCAAATTCTTTCTCCGGAATCAAGAACAGCTTGTGCATCAAAATTTGTGCCTACAGTTGCATTAATAATATCTGCATAATCTTGAGCTCCCATAGCAAACGATGTGAATAAACATAAACCTGAAGAATCAATTGCCGCTGTTAAATCTTGGAATATTTTTGCCCACATAGCTTTTCCATCAATTGAGAATTTATCAAGTTTTTCAGGAAGTCCTAAAATTTCAGGAGAGATTAAATAACCTCTTACATGACATCCACCTCTATTTGAAGTAGCGTATTGTAAACCTTGACCTTGAATAGCTCTTGGGTCATAAGCTGGTAATTCTTGTTTTTTTACAGACATGGATAATTCAGGCACACCATATTTTTCAGCAAGTCTGTATGAACCATCACTCATAGCATCTCCAAAACCTTCTCTTAAACCCATTCTCTTTGTCCATTCAACAACAGCTTCAGCATCTCCAAACTTAAGAGAAACTCCGTTCAAATCAGAATCTTTTATGTATCCTCTTTGATATAATTCCATTGCAGTAGCAATAGTAACACCAGCAGAAATAGTATCAAGACCCATTTCATTACACCAGAAATTAGCTTTTATTACAGCTCCTAAATCAGAAACTCCACAATCTCCACCAAAAGCCCATATTGTTTCGTATTCGGGTCCTCCGCCTTCAATATCATCAACTTTACAGTATCTTCCACAAGCGATAGGACATCTATAACAAGCTTCTTTTTTCACTAAATATTTTTCAGCTAATGTTTCACCACTTGTTTCATCAGCTTTATCAAATTGAGAAAGTTGGAAATTATTAGTTGGGAAAACACCGTTTTCATTAATAATATTTACGAGAACTGCGGTTCCATAAGTTGGTAATCCTTGTCCAGTAACTCCGTTTTCTCTAATCTTTTTGATTGAAGATTGAACTACTTCTTTCATTTTGTCTTCATCTGAAATAGCTACCTTATTCGTTCCTCTTACAACGATTGCTTTTAATAATTTTGATCCCATAACTGCTCCAACACCCGATCTACCAGCGGCTCTTGAATAATCATTCATAACAGCAGCCATTAAAGATAATTTTTCTCCAGCAGGACCTATAGTCAAAATTTTTGATTTTTCAACGTTTTCTTTTTCAAGAATTTCAGTTGTTTCTGAAACAACTTTCCCCCATATATGAGACGCATCTTTGAATTTAATGATGTCATTTTCAATATAAACGTATACAGGTTTTTTAGCTTTACCTTCTACGATAATTATATCATATCCAGCAAATTTCAATTCAGCGCCCCAATAACCACCTGAATTAGAAGAAGCGATTGTGCCAGTTAAAGGAGATTTAGTAACAACCATATATCTTCCGCCGGTAGGTGCTGAAGTACCTGTTAGAGGGCCTGTTGCAATTAATAATTTGTTTTCTTCACTTAAAGCATCTATTTTAGGATCGACTTCATCAGCAAAAATTTTAGTAGCCAACCCTCTACCGCCAATAAATTTCTTTGCTAAATCAAGGCTCAAATCTTCTACCAAAAAATTTTCATCAGTAAGATTAATTCTTAAAATTTTTCCTTTATAACCAAACATTTTCTCTCACCTCCGATATTTTGCGAAAAATAAAACGTTATACTATTATTATAACATAATAATAATAAAAATTTAAATATTTAAGTATAAAATATAATTGTAATACAAAAGTATAATATTTATATTTTTATTAATACTTGAACGATTTATTTTTATCATTCTTTTTATGTAAAAATTAAAGTATGCTTCTGAATTTACTCAAAAGTTACATTAAATAAGGGGTTTTTGTATTGACATAGAGTATTCTTCAAAATTTATAATAAAACTATGAATTTGAAGGGGGGGTACGAATGAAGTATTCAATTATTGAAGGGAATAATATTTCCAAGCTTTCTCTTGGAAATTATTTTTTATCTGGTGTATATGGTAGATTTAACAAAGAAAAATTTAAAGAAATTGTTTTTAATGCGTATGAAAATGGAATTAATTATTTTGATACGTCTTTATTATATGGTGAAGAAGCTGAGAAAAATCTTGGAGATGCAGTTAAAAATTTTAGAAATTCTATTTTTATTGCTACGAAAACAGATTATGATAGGTCTAAAATTATCAATAAAAATTTTATAAAAAGTTCATGTGAAAAAAGTTTAAAAAATTTAAAAACGGATTTTATTGATTTTTATTATTTGCATTTTGACGATGAAAAATGTTCTGTTGATGAGATTATTGATGCAATAACTGAATTAAAAAAAGATGGAAAGATAAGATTTTTTGGATTAAGTCATGTTAGTCAAAAACGCCTTGATGAATTTTTAAAAACAAATCAAATAAGTTCTGTTATGATTGAATTTAATCCTGTTAATTATATGAATTTTCAAAATTTTAATACAAATTATATTTCTTATAGTATAACTGCGAGAGGTCTTTTGACTGGAAAAATTAACGAAAATACTAAGTTTGATTACGCAGATATTAGGAATAAAGATCCTATGTTTTATGGACCAAGATTTAAAGCTGCTCTTGAAATTCAAAAAGAATTTGAAAGATTAGGAAAGGAATATAACAAAACTTCAGTTCAAGTTGCTATAAATTGGATTTTATCTAAAGAAGAGATAAAAATTTCTTTGATGGGTGTAAAAAATATTTCGCAATTAAATGAAAATTTAGAAAGTGTTAAATTTGATTTACGTAAAAATGATCTTAAATATATAGATAATTATCTTGATAATAAACAAGAAGAAATCTTCATTAATGAAATGAATTTTATTAGAGAGATTTTCAACAAAGAAATTAAAGATAAAAACAAAGGAATTAGAGTTTTAATTTATGTTATTGAGAATTTTGTGTCGAAAAAAATTCTTGAAGAAAAAAAGGCTTTGGAGTTTTTAAAAAAAATATATTTTGAAACAGAAAATTTAGAATTAAAGAAATTAAATGATTTAAAAGAGAAATTAAAAATTTATCTTGATTTGGCATAAAATTACTATTTTTCTATATTTTTTAAACAAAGAATATTTACAGCATTTGTAAAGTTATGTATTATAATTCCAAAAATTACACTTTCAGTGTACTGAAATGATAATCCTAATATAAGAGAAAATATAATTCTTCCCGGTAAAAACTTTATAAATTTTTTAAAATTTTCAAATCCTGAAAAAATATTAATAGAATGAATTAAAACAAAAATTGTAGATACAATTATGTTTGAATAGCTAAAAATATAAATATTTCCATGCATATACAAATTTAATTTGTTTTGCAAAAAACCTCTAAATATTAATTCTTCAAATGTCCCAGCTAAAAAATATAGATAAATAAGAAAATAACGGTTATTTAAATAATATTTCGGAAATATTTCAATTTTTTCAGGATTATTATAATTGACTTTTATTATCAAAAGGTTTATAATTAGTGATATAAATAACAACCACATTCCTGTTTCAATGTTTTTTATCCAAAAAATTTCACTCGATTTTGGGTAAAAAATTTTATTTATAATTAAAACGTTAACGATACCAAAAACAGTAGCATAATTATTTTTTTCTAAAATATTACTAACTTTTTTAAAAATAGTTATTGAAGATAGCCAAGTAATAACAAATATCATTATAAATAAGAAGAAAATAATTAATATATGCATTTTTAGAAACTCCTTTTTTAATTATTGTATCACTTGTTTCTTAACATTATAATAACATAATTAAATTATAATTAAATTGTACCAAATTTTCTATTTTAAGAGGAGGGTGTCTATATGAAAAAAGTTTTATTATTAGTTTTGGTATCACTTTTTGTAATTGTTGGTTTAGCAAATTCTGTTGGTGTTTATACTACTTTGGAAGAACCTCTCGCAAAAGCTCTTTTTGATGAGTTTCAAAGAGAAACCGGAATAAAAGTTAATTGGGTAAGATTATCTGGCGGAGAAGCTGAAGCAAGAATGGAAGCAGAAAAAAATAATCCTCAGGCGTCTATTTGGGTTGGTGGAGTAGGTCTTAATCATATTAGTGCAAAAATAAAAGGTTTAACAACTCCTTACAGATCAAGATTTGCTGTAAATACTCCTGAACAGTATAGAGATCCTGAAAATTATTGGATAGGATTATATTTAGGACCTTTAGGTTTTGTTACAAATCTTGACAGAGCAAAAGAATTAGGTATAGAAGCTCCTAAAGGATGGTTAGATATTCTTGATTCAAAATACAGAGGTATGGTTAGAGTTGCTAATCCTAACACTTCTGGAACAGCTTATAATTTAGTTACTACTATTAACTATTTATTTGGTATGGATGAAGATGCTGCATTTATGTATTTAGAATTATTAGATAAAAATATCGATCAGTATACAAGATCAGGTTCAGCTGGTGGAAAAAGTGTTGCAATTGGTGAAATCCCTATAGCTATTGGTTATGGGCATGATTTAGTTAAACTAAAAGCAGAAGGTGCAAATGTTGCTATAACTATTCCAAGAGAAGGAACTGGTTTCGAAATTGCTTCTATGTCATTAATAAAAAATGGTCCAGATCCAGTAAATGCAAAAAGATTATATGACTGGGTACTTCAACAAAAAGCTCAAGCTATGATTGCTGAATGGTATGTAATTCCTGTTTCAAAAATCGCACCAAAAAACCCACTTTCTTTCAGTTTAGATGAAATTAAAACTGTAGATCAAGATTATGTTTGGGATGCTGACAACAAACAAAGATTACTTGACAGATGGACAAAAGAAATAGGTGCAGTAAGATAAAATAATTTTTATGAGCAGCCTTTAAGGCTGCTTTTTATAAATATGAGAATGACGGGAGTGATCTTCTTTGTTTACTAAAAAAAAGGTAATGATATTTATATTCATTATGATTTTTGTTGGTATAATTGATTTTTGGGTTTTTAATACTATTAAAAGCTCATTTTTAAAAACAGTAAAAACAAATCAAAGTAAAATGGTTTCTTTGATTTCTGATGCAGCACCTAGAGAAACTTCTGAAATTAATTCGTGGTTAATGCAGATGAGCGAAGAACACAAAGATATAGATTTAATTTATATTTACGGAGTTCCAGGATTTGACGAATTAGAAGTTTTTTATCAAAGTGAAAATTTAATAACTTTTTATCAGGCTATAGAAAATTCTGATGATTTTGATAAAGGTATTGATTATGCTTTTTATATTGAGAAATTTTTCTCGCCTAATCAATACACATTTAATGGCCAAAAAGTAGAGCTTGTTTTTTCCCCTGTCTTAGATGATAGTGGATATGATATAGAGGGTGTAATGATTTTATTATTGAATAGAACTCAATATGCCAATTTTTCTAATCTTTTAAATATTTTTATGATAGGAACTTTTTTTCTAATCTTTTTAATAATATTTATTTCACAATTTTTTAGAGATCCTGTAATGGGTTTTGTTATTTTAATTCTTTTTGTAATAGTAGGAGTTTTTGTTGCTTATCCTTTATTTGAAGCTGTTAGACTTACTTTTTTGAAAGATGGAGAATTTTCTTTAGAAACTTGGAAAATGATATTATCAAATAGACAGTATTTAAGAGCTCTTCAAGGTAGTATAAGACTTGGAGTTTATACAGCAACAGTTTCTACAATTATTGGTTTTATATTTGCATTTGCAGTTACAAGAACAAATTTAAAATTTAAAAAATTTATTAGTACGATGGGAGTTTTACCTGTTATTTCACCACCTTTTTCATTAACTTTATCTATAATTCTTTTGTTTGGTAATAACGGTTTGATTACAAGACAACTCTTTGGATTAAGGGATTTTAGTATATATGGGCTTGGTGGATTAACTATTGTTCAAACAATAAGTATGTTTCCAATTGCTTTTTTAACGTTATCAGGAGTTTTACAGGCGATAGATTCGACTTTAGAAGATGCAGCTCTTGATTTAAGTGCTGGAAGGTTTAAAACGTTTAGTACAGTTACTTTTCCTTTAGCAATGCCGGGTATTTTAAGTGCATGGCTTTTAGTTTTTACTAATTCTCTTGCTGATTTTGCTAATCCTTTACTTTTAGGTGGATCTTACAGAGTTTTATCTGTTGAAGCGTATATTGAAGTTACAGGATTAAACAGGTTAGGTAATGGAGCAGCATTGTCAATTTTATTGTTGTTACCTACTATGACGGCATTTTTAGTTCAAAGATTTTGGGTAAGTAAAAAGTCGTTTGTTACAGTAACTGGTAAACCTTCAATGAGAATGAGTGAATTAGCTTCTAAACCTGTTAAATATGCACTTGCAACTTTTATAGGTATAATAATTATTTTTATTATAAGTTTATATGGAACTATAGTGGCAGGTTGTTTTGTTGAAAACTGGGGAATAGATTATTCATTTACATTAAGAAATATTTCTGAAGCTCTTCAAAGAGGTGCAAAGGCTATTTCTGATACTTTCACTTTATCTATTGTTGCAACACCAATTGCGGGTATTTTATCTATGATAGCAGCACTTGTTGTTGTTAGAAAGAAGTTTGCTGGAAAAAGAATTCTTGAAGGTTTAATTTTAACGCCTTTTGCAATTCCAGGAACTCTTATAGGTATAAGTTATATTTTAGCTTTTAATAAACCGCCTATTTTGTTAATAGGAACTGGTGTAATTATAATCATAAATTATGTTATAAGAGAACTTCCGGTTGGAATGGAAGGTGGAGTTGCGACTTTGAGACAAATTGATCCGGCAATTGAAGAAGCAGCTCAAGATTTAGGTGCAGATATGCCTACAGTTTTCAAAACTATAGTTTTACCTTTAATAAGACCTGCATTTATTTCTAGTATGTCTTATACCTTTGTTAGATCGATGACAGCGGTTAGTGCGATTATTTTCCTAATTTCTGCAAGATGGTATCATATGACTGTGTTAATTTATAACTTCTCAGAAAATTTAAGGTTTGGATTGGCAAGTGTTCTTGCAACTACTCTTATAATAATTGTATTAGCTGTTTTTGGAATAATGAGGCTTCTTGTAAGACAAAGTGAAAATTTAGAAAAGAATTTTAATGTATAAAAAATGAAATTAAGAGGTGAATTATAAATTATGAAAAAAAATTCTATTCCAGTAAGGATTGAAAATGTTACTAAAGTTTTTAAAGATAAAAAAGGAAAAGGCGATGTAATTGCTGTAAATAATGCTAATTTTGAATTAGCACCTGGTGAATTAATTACGTTGTTAGGGCCTTCTGGTTGTGGAAAAACTACAACTTTAAGAATGGTTGCGGGGTTTGAGCTTCCAACTAAAGGAAAAATATATTTAGGAGATAATGATATAACTTTTTTACCTCCAAATAAAAGAGATACAGCAACAGTTTTTCAAAGCTATGGATTATTTCCTCATATGAATGTTTTTGATAACGTGGCTTATGGTTTGAAGTTAAGAAAAATGGAAAAGCCTCATATAAAAGAAAAGGTTATGAAAACTTTAAAATTAGTGGGATTAGAACATTTGGCCGAAAGAGCTCCTGGAAAACTTTCTGGTGGTCAGCAACAAAGGGTAGCTTTAGCTCGTAGTTTAATTGTAGAGCCTTCAGTTTTGTTATTAGATGAACCTCTTTCTAATTTAGATGCTTTATTAAGAGAACAAATGAGAGTAGAAATTAGAAGAATTCAAAGAACTATGGGTATAACTGCAATATATGTTACTCATGATAGAGTTGAAGCAATGAGTTTATCTGACAGAATTATTGTAATGAAAGATGGTTTTATTAAGCAAATTGGAGATCCTTCTACTATTTATGAAAATCCGGACAGTAAATTTGTTGCAGGATTTGTTGGAAAGGTAGCTTTTTTTAATGTTGAAGTTAAAAATATTGAAAATAATGAGTGTATTGTTGATTTCAAGGGTAAAATTTTAAAAATTAAAAAATTCCACGATTCATTAAAAGCAGGAGATAAAGCTGTGTTAATGGCAAGGCCAGAGTCATTAAAAATTGATGAGCCAGGAAAAGGTGTTGTTGAAGGCAAAGTAAATACAAATGTTTATTTGGGAAATAGTATGGAATCATTCGTTTCAACAGAAGAATTTGGAGAGTTATTAATTCAAATCGATAGTCCGGCAGAAAAAAGAATTTTTGAAGAAGGCTCACCTGTTTCTGTTAGCTTTATAACAAATTTAGTAAAAGTTTTACCAGACGAAAATTAATTATTAGGGCGATCATTTAAGATCGCCCTAAATAAAAAAAGGAGACAAAAATGAAAAATCCTTTTTTAAAAGATGAATATTTATTACCTGATATTTCATTAAATAAAATGCCTTTGGTGAATATTCCTAATATAATTGAAATTAACGAAATTGAAAATAAAACAGCTTATGAAATTTTTTCAGCTGAGCAAATAATTAATGAGATAAAAATTTATGCTGACGATTTAAAAATTAATTTATTAGAAATTGAAGAAAGAGATTTACCAATTCAATTAAACTGTTGCTTAGAATCAAATGATGAAAAAGTAAAAAAAACATCAGAAATAATTGCTGAAAAATTTGGAAGAAGGTTAGGGATAATTTTATATGTTTTGAAAAGGGGAAAGATTAACCATAAATTTGAAAGAGATGATTGGGATGAAGAAAGATTTAAATACTGGGAAAATTTGGAAAATGTTGTTTTAACAGGAGGTTTATCGACAGGGTTATTAGGAGAAATTTTTAAAAATAATATATACAAGATTTTTAAAGAATTAAATTTAAATCCGTATAATATTCATTTATCAAAAAATTCTCAAAATTTAGGTCTTTCAGGTGTTTCAATGTATATAAAAGAAAATTCAAAAGCAAATCTTGTTTTTGATTTTGGTCAAAGTTTTATAAAAAGAGGTGTCGCTCATTTTAATAAAGATTTTCTTGAAAAAATAACGCACCTTGAAAAAAAGCGATCAAATTATTTACAATCAAACTTTGATGAGGTTCAATTAGATAAATATTTTCAAAAGGTTATAATTGATTCTTATATAGAATCTAAGGAAAAAAATTTAGATATAGGAAATGAGATTGCGATTAGTATAGCAAATTATATAATAGATAAAAATTTTTTTCATAGAGGCGGCTACAGTAAATTAGGAAAAATGAGTAATGATTATGAAAAATATTTATCAGAAGAAATTTATAAGAAAACACATAAAGAGTTTAATTTTAAACTTGTTCATGATGGAACAGCTATTGCTGCAAATTTTAAAAATTTAAATAATAGCGTATCAATATCTTTAGGAACTGGATTTGGTATAGGATTTCCAAATACAAGTGGTTGTAATAAAAAAGTTGGAAAGTAAAAATTTTAAAACCATTTTTATCTTCAAGCTTTTTTGCTTCTAATGTAGTGTAACAGCCTCGCTGAACTTTGCACAGCGTTACAGCACAGGCGAAACCATTGTTCAACAATAGTTAAACAATAGTTAAACAATGGTTCAACGATTGCTCAACGATTGCTCAACTACCGTTTCCAAAAATGAAGAAGTAAACAATGGATAAAATAAACGCGAACAAGATCAAATTTTCTAAAAAACAAATTTCGCTCTGAAAAAAAATCCGGAAAATAGCAAACTCGCTACGCTCAGACATGCTATTTTCTTACGCATTTTTTTATCCGCTCAATTGTTTTTTATACGAAAATTCTCAATTGCTCGCTACTTTATTTCATCCATATTTACCATCAAACCATTATAATAAAAAACTGTAAAAAGTATCATTTTAAAAGCTTTTGCATTTAACCTTTTTTTTGATTTTCCTGACCAACTTTAAAATCCATATTTACCATCAAAGCATTATAATAAAAAACTGTAAAAAGTATCATTTTAAAAGCTTTTGTGTTTAACCTTTTTTTTTGATTTTCCTGACCAACTTTTATATTAATCTTCTAATTGTGAATTTTTTTACAAAATTTGACATTGCTTATAATTTTATGGTATAATTAATTATTAAGAAAAGTAAATATTGATATTTTCTTCGGGGCAGGGTGAAATTCCCTACCGGTGGTAAAGCCCACGAGCCTTTTTAGGTTGATCTGGTGAAATTCCAGAGCCGACAGTAAAGTCTGGATGAGAGAAGAGTATTTTGATTTATAATCTTTTATTTATGTTATTAACATATAATCCCCGAATTTTCGGGGATTTTTTATTTTTAGAGGTGATTAAATTATGGTTGAAAAATTTATGAAGCAAGCGATTGATTATGCAAAAAATGGAATTGGAAAAGTAAATCCCAATCCTTTAGTTGGTGCATTAATCGTTAAAGATAATCAAATTATTTCTAAAGGATATCACGAATTTTTTGGTGGAAGACACGCTGAAATAATGGCGATAGATAATGCGAAAAAAAATAATTTTGATATTAAAGGATCAGATTTATATGTAACTCTTGAACCTTGTTCACATTATGGAAAAACCCCTCCTTGTGTTGAAAGTATTATAAGAGAAAAATTTAAAAGAGTTTTTATTGGAATAAAAGATCCTAATCCATTAGTTAATGGTAAGGGAATTGAAATTTTAAGAGAAGCTGGTATTGAGGTTCATTCAGATTTTTTAACTTCGGAAATAACTGAGTTAAACGAAATATTTTTAAAATTCATAAGTTTTAAAAATCCTTTTGTTGCTGTTAAATATGCGTCTACACTTGATGGATTTATTGCAGATGGAACAGGCGATTCTAAATGGATTTCAAATGAAAAATCAAGGAATCATGTTCATAAATTAAGAAATTACTATTCATCAATAATGGTTGGAGCCAATACCGTTTTAAAAGATAATCCTTTTTTGAATTGTAGATTGAAAAATAAAAAAGGTAGAGATCCTATTAAAATAATTTTAGATGAAGATGGAATAACTTTTGATAAAGATTTGAATATATTTAAAACGCCTTCTAAAACTATCATTTTCACTTCGAATAAAAAAAATTTTATCAATGAAAATGTAGATGTTGTTTTATCAGAAAATCTTACGCCAAAGTTTATATTGAATATTTTGTATGATTTAAAAATAGATTCGGTTTTTATAGAAGGTGGAGCAAAAGTATTATCTGAATTTTATGATTTTGCAGACAAATTTCATATTTTTTTAGCTCCAAAAATTTTTTCTAATGGGATATCACCATTTCAATATCTAAATAAAAAAAATGAATTGAAAATAATAAATACAAAAAATTTTGAAGATAATATTTATTTGGAGGCCTTACGATGTTTACCGGAATAGTTGAATATGTAAGTGAAATAAAAATTTTAAATGATAAAGTTTATTTAAAAAATAAGTTTGAGAATGTAATTATTGGTGAAAGTATAGCTCTTAACGGAATATGTCTTACAGTGGAAAAAATTATAAATGACGACCTTGTTTTTAGTGTAGGTTATGAGACATTATCAAAAACAAACATAAAAAATTCAAAATTTGTAAATGTTGAAAGGGCGTTAAAGGTAGGAGATAGAATAGGAGGCAGTTTTGTTTCTGGACATATAGATGGTTTATTATCTTTTTTAGGAAAAAACAAAATTAATGATTCTTATGCTATGAAGTTTTCTATGCCAAAAGAAAAATGGGCAATAGTTGAAAAAGGATCTATAACACTTAATGGAATAAATCTTACAATTGCAGAAAAATCATTAGATACATTTACAGTTCAAGTGATTCCACATACGTTTGAAATAACTAATTTGAAAGAGCTAAAATATGGAGAAAAATTAAATTACGAAATAGATATTTTTGCAAGATATGCGGGGAGGAATTAAAATGGTTGAGGTATCAAAAATTAGAGAATCTTTTTTACAGAAAAAACCTGTTATTGTTGTAGATTATAACAAAGAAATTGAAGCTGATTTTATTTTTCCTTCTGAAATTATGACGAAAGATGTTATAAACTTTATGATTTCAAAAGGAAAAGGTCTTTTATGTTCAGTAGCTGACGAAGAATATTTGCTAAATAAGGGGTTTTTTAGAATGCCTTCAAATGGTTTGGATAAACTGAACACTAATTATTTTATAAGTGTTGATTACAAATTGACTGATACAGGAATAACTTCTTTTGAAAGAGCTATGACGATTCAAAAATTAGCAGAAAAAGAATCAGTTAGTTCTTTTAAATATCCTGGTCATGTTCAATTACTTGGCTCAAAAGATATCTTTAAAAGAAGAGGACATACAGAAGCTTCATTAGAATTAGTTTCTATGGCAGGTTTTGAAAGATTTGGAACTCTTATAGAAATTCTTAATGAAGATGGAGATTCTCATGATTTTGATTATATTTTTGATTTGGCAAAAAAGTATGATTTAGTTGTTGTTTCAACTGATGAGATTTATTCTCAAGTTGTAAAAGATAGAACTTCTGTATATTTAGATGCAAAAGCAAATTTGCCTACAGAATTTGGAGATTTTGAAATTATAGGATTTAAAAATAATATTGATTCTAAAGAACATTTCGCATTAGTTAAAGGTGAGTTGTATGATGAACCTATTACTGTAAGAATCCATTCTGAGTGTGTAACAGGAGATTCGTTTCATTCTTTAAAATGTGATTGTGGTTCTCAGTTAAAAATTGCAATGAAAAAAATTCAAGAATTAGGAAAGGGCATTATTATATACATGAGACAAGAAGGAAGGGATATAGGAATAACAAATAAAATAAAAGCTTATGCTCTTCAAGATAAAGGAATTGATACTTATGATGCAAATGAAATAATGGGTTTAAAAGCTGATTTAAGAGATTATAGTGCCGCAGCACAGATTCTTAAAAGCTTAAATGTAAGCAAAATAATATTATTATCAAATAATCCAGATAAAAAAGAACAACTTGAAAAATATGGAATTATAGTAGAAAAAATGGAAAGTTTAATGGGAGATATTCATGATAATAATTTAAAATATTTAAAAACAAAGAAAGAAAAGTTTTTTCATAAACTAGATATATAGAGGAGGGGAAAAATGAATTTTATAGAAGCTAATTTTGAAGGTAAAGGTTTAAAAGTTGGTGTTGTAATTGGACGATTCAATTCGGCAGTTACAAAAGAACTTCTTGATGGTTGCAAAGATTGCCTTGTAAGACATAATGTTGAAGAAAAAGATATTGATGTTTATTTTGTACCAGGTTCAATGGAAATTCCTTTTACAGTAAAACAATTGGTGAAGAATAAAAATTATGATGGGATAGTAGCTTTATCAGCAGTTATAAGAGGAGATACATATCATTTTGAAATAGTTGCAAATGAAGTTGCAAAAGGAATTGCTCAAATAAACTTAAATTACGATACGCCTGTTTCTTTTGGAGTTATAACAACAGATACATTGGAACAAGCTTTAAATAGAGCAGGTCTTAAATCTGGCAATAAAGGGTTTGATGCTGCCATGACATTGTTAGAAATGATGAATTTAAATAAAATAATAAAGTAAATTTTTGTGTTTTTAAAAAATCTAATATTATAGTATAATAATATTAGATTTTTTTGAAATGAGGGAGAATGATGAAAAAATTATATAATTTTTTAGTTGAATATAATAAAAAATTTATTTTGTATTATGAAATAGAGAGATTTCTTAATATTGATAAATACGATGAAATTTATAATATTATAAACGATTTAATTTCAAAAAAAACACTTATACCAGTAAAAAACTCAAAGGATAATGGTAAATTTCCTGCATTAAAAGAAAAATATAAAATAAATATAATACAAGATAAAAGTATTTTGTATTCTTACGATAATAAAAAAATAAATATAAGATATTATTTAAATCATTTTGAAAAATTTCATAAAGACAAAAAAGTTATAGATATTATATATAACTTTTTAAAGTTTGACAGTTATGAAATTTCACTTAAAGAAAGAGCTTTAGAGTTGTTTGGACACGAAAAAGCATTTGAAGATAAAAATATTATAGAGATTTTAAATAGAATAAATATAGATCCTTTAAAAGATTTAAATTGTTTTAAAGATAGAGAACCGTTCTCTTTTTTTGTTTTTAACAAAAAAATAAAAAAAGTTTTAATTTGTGAAAACCAAGCATCTTTTTATAATTTTTATAAAATGAATAAAGAAGATAATAAAACAATTTTTGATTTAGTCATTTTTGGTGCGGGAAATAGGATTTTAAAAACTTTCGAATTTGTAAAAGAATTTGTTGAAGATGAAAATGTAAAATATTATTATTGGGGAGATATTGATATTAGAGGAATAAATATTTTTTGTTCACTAAAAGAAAAATATAACAAAGAAAATATTACTATTTGGGAAAAAGCGTATGATTTTATGTTAGATAAAAACAAAAAAAGAAAAAATATAATCTTAAAAAAAGAAAAATTAAATATAATTGATTATAAACGATTTAACGAAATAGAAAAATTAATAAATGCTAAATATATGATTCCGCAGGAAAGTATTAATTACTATGAATTGAAAGATATGTAGTTTTATTTTAGAAATGTGTAAAAGCCTGTCCTTCTAAAGCGATAACAGGTAATTTTGGAGTGCCTATAAATTCAGAAAAATGTTTCGGAAAATGGTTAGAGTTTGGAACTGATTGTGGAATATGTTTATCAGTTTGTTCTAATAGATAGGTGATTTTGATTATTCGGACTTGAAACCAAAAATTTAGATATGTTATAATTATATTAAGAAGATAATTAAATAGGGGGATATTTCTTATTGAGGGACTCTTTTGAAGAAAGAATAAATAATTTTGGGCTTTTTGCGGCAGTTTTTAAAAATTTATATAATATGAGAAAAATCCCCGATGAAAAATCTATTTCATTGGGTATTTATATTTTAAGCTATATATACAATAATATGTTGTTGGGAGAAAAACAAACTAACATAAAAGAAATTATAAACTTTTGTAGTTCTATTGAAAAAAATGTTGAAAATGATGATTTTATAAAAATAATAGATAATTTAATATATGAAGATGGACTATCTGGAATTAAATTTACTTATTTTAATTTTACTAAAAATCAAAAAGAAGAAATACGATATAAAATTCTTGAAATAAAATCAATAAACATTAAAAATCAAAAAGAGATTTTTTTATCTTTAACTGATACCGGTAAAGAATTCATGTTAAAAACGCTTGAAGTTTATAAAGAATTGAGAATAACAATGGAACTTTTATTTTTACAGGAACAATTTAAAAAAGGTACTTTTGATAACGCAAGAAATTCTGTAAACAATTTAAGATTTTTAATTAATGAAAAAATGAATGAAATAGATAATTTGATTTCAGAAATAAAAAGAGCTGTATGGAGAGTAGATTTTTCAAAAATTAAAAATTTTTATGATTTTGTATTTTCACAATCTGAATATGAAAAAAATATTTTTGATAATATTTTCTTTTTGCTTGAAAACAATACAAATCTTTTAAATTTAAAAGAAGAAAATAAAAAAGTATACAATGAAATATTTACAAATTTATATTTATCAAGAGAATCACATTCAAAATTGATTGTGAAATATGAGCAAATTTTTAAAGAAATAATGAATTCTGGAAATATGGTTTTTTTAAATGTAGTTAATAAAAAAATAAATTTTGAAACAGAAATACTCGATATGCTTTTTAGAAAAGAAAAATATGATGAAAAAGTTGTAAATATATTTTCGGCTTATGAATTAAATAAATCTATTAATTATAAATTGCTGTTTAAAAATGTATATAAGAAAACTGAAAAAACAAAAATAGAAGTTTCAGATTATGAGGAGTATACTGAATTAACAGATGAAGAAATACAAAATTTTGTGAATGTTTTAATGAATAAACTTAATGTTGAAAATGTCAAATTATCCGATTTAAATATAAAAATAAATAAAAAGATTTTAAATTTCGTTTTGTCATTACATCAACAGAAAATAATATCTTTAAAAAAATCAAATCTATATATACAATCATTTATAGAAAATAATTTTTGTAATTTCAATTTTATAAAAATTGAATCTTTAGATGTAATTTTAACTGAAGAAAATATTGAATATTCAGATTTTAAATTTTATCCTTTGGAGGAATAATGATGGAAAATTTTGATAAAAATGCCGTTATAATTTCTATAAAAATAATATCAAAATTGATGTCTTCAGGAGAATTGAATGAAGATAATGATCTCGATTTATTAAATCAATATTTTAATGATGGTCAAATAAAAACTATAGTAAATTATTTTATTGAAGAAAATTCTTTATATTCTTATGAGGGTGTTTATGGTAATTATTTGTGTATTATTCCTAACAGTGCGAGGAATGATTATGCTTTTAACAAAACTGATTTATTTGAAAAATATAAGTTAGATAATGTTTCTTATATGGTTTTTATGTTTTATACTTTGTGTATTTTTACAATTTTAAATGATTTAAATGAAAATAATTTTAAAATTGATTATTTAAGTTCTTTTTGCGAAAAGAAAATAGAAAAGATAAAACAAGATATTTCATCTGAAAATATAAATGAAAAGTATAACTGGGATTTTAATGGTCTTGTTAAAATTTGGGAAGAATTGAAAGATGTTTCTAATACTTCGGGGAAAAAAACTATTTCAGGTAACACTTCAAAAGATCGTATTTTAAAAAAGACTATGAAAATATTAGAAGAACAAAAAATTCTTGAATATTATGAAGGAGATATAAATGCTGTAAATGTAAAAGAAAAAGCGTTTGCGGTTATAGATTTTTTATCAGAAGATGAAACTTTCAGTGTTTTAAAAAATTATTTAACGGGTGATAATAATGCCTAAAATACATTCTTTTAGAATTATTAATATTGATTATGCAGATAAAAGCAAAAAAATAAATGATTTATATATTGAAATGGAAGGAAAGAATAGCAATTTGATTCTTGCTAATGGTTCTGGAAAGACTTTTATTATAACTTTATTATTTCAAACTATTCTTCCGGGATTAGTAGATGCCGAAGGCAGGAGTTTTGATAGTATTTTTAATAATATTGAAGGAACTTCACATATTGTAATTAAACATATTTTAGATAATCATGAATATTTACTAACTGGGATTGTGTTGAAAAAAACTGATAAAATTCATTATTATAACTATTTAATAAATTCAAAAGAAAATTTAGATTTAAGAGATATTGATTATATAAAAAATGGATATGTAAATGATTTTGAAGATTTTAAAAAAAATATTGCTGATGATTTTAATTCTCAAATATTTTCAGAATCGTTAAAATACAATTATTATAAGAAAATTCAAGAATTCAGAATTTTTAAAAATGAATGGATGATGATGTCTAAAGCTAACAAAATTGAAGGTGGTATTTCTGATATAATGGGTGATTTGGAAAAAAAGAAAACTTCAGATTTAATTGCAAAATTTATAATTCCAAATATTACCAATATGTTTAAAACTGAAAAAGATAATAAAATAATTGAGTCTATTAAAGCAAAATATGAGAATATAAAAGAACTGCCTGAAACGGAACAGAAAATAAAAAATTCACAAAATATTTTAAAAGAGTTAGATGATCAACTTTCTAATGTAAAAAAATTAGAAGAAAGTGAAGATAACAAAGATATGCTTCTTTATGAGCTTTTTATGTTAAAAGATTTTAATGAAAAATATTTAAAAAATTTTTTAGAGGATAAAAAAAGATATATTCTTGAAAAAGAAGATTTAATTTTACAGAAAGATAGTGCATTTGATAATTTGAAAAAGTTAGATAATGCATATAATTTATTTATATTAAAAAATTTATTAGAAAATAAAAAAAAGAAAGATTCATATAATGTTTTATTAAATAATAAAATTAATGATTATAAAAATAATATCAAGCTTATTAATGGAATAAAAATTTATAATGAACTTTTAAATAATGAGAAAAAGCTTGATTTAATTGAAAAAGAAATAGAAAACATTGAAAAAGATTTCGACACAAAAGAGAAAATAAAAGAAATATCTTCGGTTTTATATGATTATTATTTTAAAAATATTTATAACTCTGAAGAAAAAATAAAAACTTTAGAAAGCGAAAAAAATTCTTTTAAGAATCAAATTGAAATCTGTGTAAGAAAAAATGCTGAAATAAAAAATGAAATAAAAGATAATGAAAAAAGTTTAAAAAAATTAAATGTTTTATTAGAAGATTTTAAAACTCTTGAAAATAAAGAAAAATATGATGTTTTATTAAAAAATAAGATTTTGATTTCTGAAAAGATAATTGAATTAGAGAATAAAATTGAAGATAATAAAATTCAATTGCAGGAACAAAAAATTTTAACTAACAATTTAAATTATGAAATAGATAATATAAAAGAAAAATTAATTGAAAAAAAAGAATTTCAAAATAATCTTGAAATTGAAAGAAATGAAATATTAAATTATATGAAGTTTTATAAAATTAAAGATTTGGAAATTTTAAAACTTTTTTTGAACAAAAAACTTTCGGAGTATATTGTTGAAAAAAGTATATATGAGAAAAGAATTGAACTTAATAAAAATATCATAAATTTTATTTATGAAAACGAATATCTTCCGGAACCAAATATAATAAAAAAATTATCTATGTATCTTGAAAAGAATAATTTTTTCAATTATTCTACTGGTTATAAGCTTTTAAGAGAAAATCCAAACTTAAATCCTCTTTTTTATTATTCTTTGATTATTGAAAAAAATGATATGGAAGAGTTTAACAAAAAAATTAAAAAATTTGATATTCAAGATGATATTATCTTTGTTTTTGATAGAGAAAAAAATGATTATGATAATAAAGTCAATTATATTCAAAATGAAAATTTATTTGTAATAAAAAATGAATTTTTAAAATTAGTTTCTGGAGATATTTCAAAGCAGGATTTTATAATTAAATTAGATAATGAATTAAAAAATGATTCTTTTGAGCTTGAAAAAATTGATGAAGAATTAAAATCAACTGAACAGCATAGCGATAAAATAATTAATTTCGTGAATAAATATGGTAAAAATGTGGATGAGTATTATTTGAATCTAAAAAATGATATAGAATTATTAGAAAATAATTTGAATAAAAATTATACTTTTTTAAACGAAAGTATAGAATTACAAGATGATTTGAAAATAGATATAGATAGTTTAAATAATAAAATTATTGATTTTAAAAAAGAAATTTTAGTAATAGAAAACAATATAAAGGATTTTGAAAAAATTTTTTCGGAAATGATTTATTTAGGAACGAATATAAATGATTATAAAACTTTTATCAAAGATTTAGAGTGCAAATCAAATAATCTTATTTTAGAAGATAAAAGAGTTTTAAATGAGAAAAATCATATTGATTTTGAAATAAAAAAAATAGAAGATGATATAATTTTATTCACTTCTGAAATAGCTAATTTTAAAAATAATTTGAATAAATATATTAAAGGTGATTTTTATTATGAAAATCAAAATATTTCTAAATTAGAAGAAGAGTATAAAATTTTGATTAGAAAATATGATAAAAATGATCTTTTAGAAAGACGTTCTGAAATAAAAGAAAATATTCAAGAAAATAATAAAGATTTAGATGATTTAAAACTTAATAGAGATACTGTTGAAAAGAGTTTAAATATTGATTTTAAAAGAAAATCTTATTATGAGGAACAGATAGAAATTCTTTATAAAGAAGAAAAGAGTATTTTAGGAGAAATTGGGGCTATTGATCTTCAAATTAAACAGACTAAAAAGCTTATAGACAACTTTAATGTTGAACCTATTGATGAAAATATTTATGAGAAATCAAAAGAAAAAATAAATCTATTATTAAAAGATATTGAAAAAAGAATATCAGAAAAGACAAAATTAATAGATGATAACGAAAAAAATATTTTTAAATACAGCGAAAATATTAAAATGGAAACACATATTTTATCTATTTATTCAAAACCAGATAAAAAGCATATTAATCTTGAAAATTTAAAAAATATGATTCAGTTAGATATACATGGAAGTTTTTTAAATAAAAATAATAATCTTAAAATTCTTGAAAATCATATAACAGAATTAATAAATACGATTGAAAAAAATTGGTTGAATCTGAAAATGAATATAAAAGAAAAAGCATTTGATCTTACTTTAAATTTTTCTAAATTATTTGATGAACAAAATAATTTTACAAAAAATTATAATTATAAATCGTTAAAAGGTTCTATTGATAATATAAAAAATGTAATTGAAAATCAACTTCAAACATTGATAGAATATAAAAATAATTCAGAAAAATATTTAGAGGTGCTTATAAATAATATATTAATGGAATCAAAAGCTTATTTCAAAGCGTTTAAGGATATAAACAATTTTTCAAAAATAAAAATAGGTGAATCACTCAAAAAAACTGTAGATATAAAATTTAATGAACAAGAAGAAGAAAAAATTAAAGGTATTCTATTAGAATATATAAAAGATTTTATTTTAAAAATTAAAAATGAAGAAAAAGAAGATGCGTTTAAAAATATTGAGAAGTTTTTTTCTGTAAATGAGCTTTTAAAAGTGATTAATGGAGGTCATTTAAAACTGAAAGTCTATAAACCTTCTTCTTCAAAAGATTTGTATAAAATGTATGATTGGGAAAATGTGAATTCGTGGTCTGGAGGAGAAAAATTCTTTTCATTTTTTTGTGTATATATTTCTTTAGCACTTAAAATAAGAAATATTTCTGCCTCTTCTATGACGATTATATTGGATAATCCTTTTGGAAAAGCAAGTTCTGAACATATTTTAGAGCCATTAATTGATTTGTTAGACAGAAATAATATTCAACTTATAACTTTTACGGCATTAAGCGAACAAAATTTAACTAAATATTTTAAATATAATTATAGTCTTGTTTTAGTTAAATCATTTGAAAAAGAAAATCTTGTAATAATGAATAAAGAAGAAAATAAATTTTATTTTGAAAAAGGGTTTTATCATGAAAAGGAGTAAGGAAATAAAAAAACGGAGGTTAAAATGAAAAAAACTTATTTAAGTATTGAAGAATTTATTAATCTACCTGTAATTGAGAATTTTGCTATTAGTCCTGATGGAAAGAAAGTTGCATATTTGAAAAAAATTCCCGAATGGGACAAAAATATTTTTAAAACAGAATTATGGATTTATGGTGAAGATAAGAACATAAAAATTTCAGAAAATGTAAATTATATAAAATGGTCTCAAAATAACGATTTAACTTACACAAAAAAAGTTGAAGAAAAAAATCAAATTTTTGTTTTTAATAATGAAGAAAGGCAAATAACTTTTTGTAAAAATGGAGTTATAGGAAGTTACGAAATTTCTGAAAACTTTAAAGAAATATATTTTCTTAGTCTTGAAGAAAGCAAAATACTTAAAGAAAGAAAAGAAAATTATGGAGATTATTATTTTGAAGATAGAGATTATGAATATCCATGTTTATTTAAAATAGATATCAAATCTTCTTTAGAAAATTCATTAAAGTTAAATAGTCTTCCAAAAGATTTGAAAGAAAAAGAGAAAAAAGATATTTCAGAAAAAATTTTTACCTCCAAAAAAAGCTATATAAATAATTTTATAATTGTTAATGGATATATTTATTTTTCAGCTTCACTTTCTTCTAGTATGGAACATTCAGATACTACAACTTTGTATAGATATTCAATTAAAAACAAAAAAACTAAAAAATATCCTATAAATGCTATAATGAGTTCTCTTTATATCTCTCCTAAAAAAGATGAAATAGCATTTTTAGTAAACAAAGATTGGATGAAAAATTCAGACTTGATGATTTTTAATTTTAAAAATGAAAAATTTGAAAAGGTAGATATGCCAGATATTAATTTTCATCTTTTAAAATGGATTGAATCAGGATTATATTTTATTTCTTTTGAAAGTACAAAAAATAAAGTATATGTTTATCATAAAAATAAAGTTAAACTTTTTTACGATAATAACGAATCGATAATTGATTTTTCTTTGTCTAATAATGGTGAATATGCTAAGTATTCAGCTAAAAATTCGGAATTTTGTGATCTTTATTTAAACGATAAAAAAATTACTAATAACAATGAGGTTTTTGAAATTAGAAATCATTCTTTAAAAACTGTGATAAATTGGAAATCTTCAGATGGTGTTGAAATAGAGGGGGTTTTGAGTGTTCCTCTCAATTTTGATAAAACTAAAAAATATCCTTTGATAGTATGTATACATGGAGGACCAAGAGCTGTTTCCAGAGATTTTATTTCATTAAATAAAATTTATCCATTAGAAAAATTTATCGAAAAAGGTTTTTTAATACTTGAACCAAATTATAGAGGTAGCATTGGTTATGGAGAAAAATTTCAATCTTTAAATGTCAATAATTTGGGAATCGGTGATTACGAAGATGTTATTTCGGGTGTAGATTCTTTGATTGAAAAAAATGTAGTAGATAAAGAAAAAGTTGGAGTTATGGGATGGAGTCAAGGTGGTTATATTTCAGCGTTTTGTAGTACATTTAGCGATAGATTTAAAGCTATTTCTGTTGGTGCAGGAATTAGTGATTGGGTTTCGTATTATTATATGACTGATATTCATCAATTTACAAAACAATATTTAAGTTCAACTCCTTGGGATGATATGGAAATTTATAGAAAAACTTCACCAATTAACTATTTGAAAAATGCTTGTACTCCAACGTTAATACAACATGGAAAAAACGATACGAGAGTTCCTGTAAATAATGCTTATAAACTATATCAAGGATTAAAAGATATGGGGGTTAAAACAGAATTAATGCTTATAGAAGGAATGCGGCATTCTCCTAATAAACCAGGAATAATGAGAGCAATTATGCATAAAAATTATATGTGGTTTTGTGAGCATATTTTGGGAGAATCTAATAATAACTTTTACTTATGAATAATTAGCAATTTTATTTAATATTAGATGGTTTATTTTTTAAATCAAATATGCTTTAATGCAAAATTATTATTTTTTTAATTATAAAAAAATAATATAAACTTATAATTATATTAAATTAAATCGGAGGTTTTTTATATGAAAAGCATTAAAACAAAAATAATTATTTATATTACTTTTTCTTTGATAATAATGTTTTTAATGCTTCTTGTAATAATAAATATAAAAACTTCGGAAGTTATAATAGACAATACAAAAGAATTGACAAAAGAAATTATAAATGCTAGAGCGGATGAATTAGAAGAATGGCTAAATTCTAAATTTGAAGATTTAAAAACGCTATCTTTGCAAAGAAATGTCAAATTTGGTATTTGGGATATAATGAAAGATGATTTTTATCGTTTGTTAGAAAAAGATACAAATGTTTTTAATTCTATTTTTTTTATTAATGAATCAGGAAATTTATATTCTACGAGCAATATTATTTTAGATGTTTCTGAATATGATTTTTTTAAAGTTATGACAGTTAAACAAGAAGATAATTTTGTTAGTGAAGGTTTTAGTTTTATGGGAAATGACAACAAAATATTTGTTTTAGCTCAATTATTAAAAAATGAATTTGATGATAGTATAGGAATAATAGGAGCTTCTATTTCTTTAGAAACATTAAATAATTTTGTTTCAAAAATTCATCTGCCTTATGATTTTTATGCTTGGGTAACAGATAATCAAGGAAATTATATAGCTCATCCTGATGAAAAAAAATTATTGAATGAAAAAATACAAGATTTAGAAAATCGAATTATTTCAGGAGAGATTCCTTCGTATAGAAACACAAGAAAAATTTCTAAACTAAGAAAAGATAATGAAACGAGTTATTTGATTTATGAAGAAATAGAAAATACAGCCGGATGGATAATAGGTGTTTCTATTAAAGAAAGATCTTTGTTGAAAAATTCTAAAGAATTGTCTGCTCAAATTATAGTAACCTTTTTTATTTTTGGTCTTATCACTATAATTATATTGCTTTCAATTAGTCAAGGAATAATAAATCCTATTTTACATTTAAGAGATAAAATAGATTCTTTTATATCTGGAGAAGAAAACACAGATTTTATTTTAGAGAGAAAAGATGAAATAGGAATAATTTCAAAATCTCTTGAGCTTTTAAAAACTAACACTATAAATCAGAGGAATGAAATAATAAAATTATCTAAAAAAGATTATTTAACCTCATTGATAAATAGAAGAGGTGTTGTAGAGAAATTTGAAGAAGAAAAAAATAGGTTTTTAAGATATGGTCAACCTTTTTCAATATTGATAGGGGATTTAGATTTTTTCAAAAAAATTAATGATGAGTATGGCCATGTTTTTGGAGATTGTGTGTTAAAAAATGTTTCTGATTTATTAAAAAAATCTGTTAGAGTGATTGACGTTGTATCAAGATGGGGCGGAGAAGAGTTTTTAATTTTACTACCTAATACGGATTTAAATGGGGCAATAATTGTTGCAGAAAATTTAAGAAATAAAATTGAAAATATGAAATTAAAATTTAATGATGAAGTCATAAAAATTACCATAACTTTTGGTGTAGCTCAATATGAAAACGAGGAAACTTTTGAAAACCTTATAAAAAGAGCAGATGACAGATTGTATTCTGGGAAAAACAAAGGAAGAAATTGTGTTGAATCATAACAGGGGCTCAATAGAGTTCCTGTTATGATATATATTTATTAAGCGTTCTAAACAGCTCGTTCATTTTAAAAGGTTTTGAAAGAAAATCGTTCATTCCAGAATCTAAACATTTTTTCTTATCTAATTCAAAAGCATGTCCAGTCAAAGCTATTATTGGAATACTTTTTTTTGAAGATTTTTCTTTTTCTCTTATTAAAGTTGTTGCAGTTATTCCATCCATTACAGGCATTTGTAAATCCATAAATATTAAATCGTAATCTTTTTTTTCATAGTATTCTATAGCTTTTTTTCCGTTTTCAACTATATCTAAATCAAATTTTTTATCTTGAAATATTTTTTTTAAAAGTATTACTCCTAATTCGTCATCTTCAGCAGCAAGAATACTTATTTTTTCATCTTTTTCATTCTTTTTTAATTCTGTCTCTAAATTTTCTATTGAAGAACATTTTTCAAAAGAGATTTCAATAAAAAATGTTGTTCCTTTACCTTCTTCGCTTTCAAAATATATTTTTCCTCCCATATATTCTATTAATTCTTTTGAAATAGGTAGTCCTAATCCTGTTCCACCAAATTTTCTTGTCATATATTTTTCTTCTTGTTCAAAAGGCACGAATAATTTTTCATAAAATTCTTTTTTTATACCTATTCCTGTATCTTTAATTTTTATTAAAACAGAAATTTTTGATTCTGTCTCTTCAATCAAATTTATAGAAAATTGAATAAATCCTTTTTCTGTAAATTTAATTGAATTATCTAGAACATTAATAATAGCCTGTGAGAATTTAGTTTTATCTAAATTTACAAATAGACTTTTTTTTATAAAATGTGAAAAAATAAAATTTAAATTTTTTTGTTTAGCTTTATTCTCAAAAGGAGAAACAATCGATTCTAAAAAGTCAATTAAATCAACTTTTTCGCAAAAAATGTCTGTTTTCTTTTTTTCTATTTTCGATATATCGAGTATATTGTTAATAACAGGAAGAAGCCTTTCGGCAGATTTGTTAATTATTTCTACATATTCTCTCATTTCCGAAAATGTTTTAGTATTTAACGCTAAAGATGATCCTGTAAGGATTCCGTTCATCGGTGTTCTCAATTCATGTGAAACTTTCGATAAAAATGTTGATTTCACTTCATTTGCGATTTTAAGTTCTTGATTTAAGTTTTCTAATTCAGAATAATTATTTTCCAATTCTTCATTAGTGCTTTCTAATTCTTCATTAGAAGCGATTAATTCTTCATTTGTTGCCTCGATTTCTTCATTAAGAATTGACAATTCTTTATTTTTATTTAATAAGGTTTTTTCATATTCAATTCTTTCAGTAATTTTATTAGCTTCAATGAAAATAAGATCTTTTTTGAAATAAGCATTGCACTCTAGATGTTCATAAGTTTTATTTTTTGAAAGAAATCTAACAACAAAATTTAAAACGTGTTTTTCTTTTTCAATATTATTAAAAATATTTTTTATATGATTTATTTCTTCAGAATGAATAAAATCAAGAATATTTTTTTCCTCAATTTCTTTTTCAGAAAAATCAATCATTTTTTCCCATGCCTTATTTATTTTAAAAAAATTACCTTTTTTATCGACTATACACAACAAATTTAAGCCTAAAGAAAAAAATAATTTTATTTCTTCTTCCATATTTTCTAATTCATATTCCAATTTATCTTTATTCTTAATTAATAAATAAAATGAAAGATTTAAAAAAACTATTATTAAAACAGAAGAAATTAAAGTAATTATTCTTTTGAAAAAAGTTAAATTATTCCAAGATTTATTATAAGTACCCAATATTTCCCATTTTTCCTCAATTAATTTTATTTCTTTTTTTACTGGATTTTTTAAAATTTTGTTTAAACTTTCATAAATTAATACTTCGTCATTATTTTGAATTAAAAAATTAAAATTTTCATTATTTTTTATAAATCCAGCCTTATTCATTATTCTGTTAATTTCAAAAACTATGTTTATTATACCCCAAAATTCATCTTCAATAAAAATAGCTTTTCTTACAATAATTGCATTTCCTCTATCATGTAATAAACTGTGTGGACCGGTTAAAACTATTTCTCTTGTATCGATGAGTTTTTTTACGGCATTTATTATAAATTCACGTTCATCAGTTAATAAATTATGTCCTATTACACTTTCATTGCCTTCCAATGGATAAACAAATTTAATAACACCTTCAGGGGCAGCATTAATAGTAACTACTTCAGGAGTCAATAAAGCACTTGCAAATAAATTAAATGAACTTTCAAAATTATATTTATTATGATTTTCTATAATAAAATTTTCTAAATTATTAATTTTTGAAAATGAAAGCTCAATTTCTTCTTTTAAACTTTGAGAAGTGTTTGAAAGAAATAATTTGAATCTTTCTTTTTCTTCATTTATAAGATAATTAGAGACCAGTATGTTGAATAATATGAGTGTAAAAACTGAAATTACACAAAAAATTAAAAATTTTTTTTTATTTTTTGATTTCATCTTAGTTCCTCCTTTGCGTTCTTATAAAAAAATAAAGCAGAAAGTAGAAAGTTGGTTAGGAAAAACAAAAATGTTTAATTGGTTAAATGGAAAAGCGAATAAAATATTGAAAAGTTAAAAGTGAAAAGTGGCAAGTGACATAAAATTAAGGATCTATGTAAAAAAGTGTGGGTAAAAATTATTGATTGATAGTTGGTTTTTGAAAAAGTTATTGAAGTTTATACATAATCTAAAAACTTTTTTTACGCTCTGTCATCTCGAACGACGTTTTTTGGAGGAGAGATCTGCGAACTTTATTTTTTTATTAAATTATTCCAAAACATAAAAGTAGAAATCGCAGATTTCTCCTCAAAAGAAGAACTTTTTTTCGTTCGAAATGACAAATCACATAATTTTCTTTTAATATTTGTAAGTTTCAACTTAATTATAATTTCCCGCAAAAATTTACAGAGAATCAAAATTTTTTTATTATAATGTTTTTTAAAGTTGGTCAGGAAAAACAAATAATGGTTAATTGGTTAAACGTTTAAATAGTGAAAAGAGAAATGATACTTTTGATAGTTTTTCATTATAATGTTTTGACGGTAAATATGGATGAAATAAAGTAGCGAGCAATTGAGAATTTTCGTCAAAAAACAATTGAGCAAATCAAAAAATGCGTAAGAAAATAGCATGTCTGAGCGTAGCGAGTTTGCTATTTTTAGCAATTTTTTGACCGAGCAAAATTTGTTTTTTAGAAAATTTGATCTTGTTCGCGTTTATTTTATCCAATATTTACCACCTCATTATTATAAGTATTTGGTTTTAATGCATCTCCTGACCAACAAATAATTATAAGTATTTACAAAAACCTGTCCACCCCGTCAATCTACGATTGCCACCCCTCAAGAGGGGAATTAAGTTCAAATGCTTGTTTTCGCATTTTTTTTGATCAACTTTCTGCTGACCAACATTGTCATAAGTGCTGTAACGCCGTGCAAAGTTCCGCGTGGCTGTTACACTACATTAAAATTAAAAATGGTTAATATAAAAATGTATAAATGTTAAAACATAAATGACAGAAAACGCTAATATAAAAATATACAAGGATTAATTTCACAAAAAATAAATAGAATCAAATTAAAATATAATTATTTACAAATATTATACCATTATTTACATTGTTTATCAAAATTTAAAACATATTTTTTTAAGAATTTAATGATATAATTTTAGTACAATTTAAAAGCAAAGCCAAAAAGGAGAATAAAATGGAAATTATTAAAGGTCATTATAATAATGCAAAAGTATTTTGCAACAGTTTAGATGTAGAATCTATAAATCAAATAAGAGAATTATTAAATATAAATGTTTTTGAAAATTCTATAATAAGAATAATGCCTGATGCACATAAAGGCGCAGGATGTGTTATTGGTTTTACTGCAACTATATCAAATAAAATAATACCAAATTTAGTAGGAGTTGATATTGGATGCGGAATGTTAACTATAAATTTGGGCAAAAATAAAATTAATTTAGAAAAATTGGATAACTTTATTTACAAAAATATTCCACATGGATTTGCTGGAAATAAAAAAATAAGCAGTAACATTCCTAAAGATTTGATAGACGAAATTCAAGAAACATGTAAGAATATAAAGGAATCACCTGATGCACATTTTTTAAAATTAGGTAGTCTTGGTGGCGGGAATCACTTTATAGAAATAGATATAGATGATGAAGAAAATAAATATCTGATTATTCACACGGGTTCAAGGAATTTTGGGTTAAAAATCGCAAACTATTATCAAAATTTAGCTTATGATTATTGCAAAAATAAAAAAATAAAATTATCAAAATCACTTTGTTATCTTGACAATAAACAAGCTGAACAATACAAAAAAGATATGAAAATCGCTCAATATTATGCAAAAATAAATAGATACATAATAGCAAAAAGAATTACAGAATTTCTTGATATAATTCCATTAACTCAATTTGAAACTATTCATAATTATATAAATTTCGAAGATAATATAATTAGAAAAGGGGCTGTTTCAGCTCGATATAATGAATTAATACTAATTCCTTTGAATATGAAAGAAGGCTGTATAATTGCAAAAGGAAAAGGGAATAAAGATTGGAATTATTCAGCTCCTCATGGTGCCGGAAGAAAATTTTCAAGAACACAAGCAAAAAAGCTTATATCTCTTGAAGAATTTCAAAATTCTATGAAGGGTATTTATTCAACATCAATAAATCATAAAACTGTGGACGAATCTCCTATGGCCTATAAGAATTCTAATGAAATAATATCTTCGATTAAAGAAACGGTTGAAATAATAAAATTGTTAAAACCTATATATAATTTTAAATCAGAATAATTGAACTTTGAAAATTTTTAATTAATGTATATATAATTCAAGTTCTATATTTTGGGAATAGAAACAATTTATGTTATAATTTTATCGTGGAAGGAGTTTTTTATGTTTAGTGTTTCGGATAATGTGTTTTTAGCTTTTGACCTTGAAACAACAGGATTAAAACCCTATACAGGTGATAGAATTATAGAGATTGCAGCCATACCCATTCACAATAATAAAATAAATTATAAATATTCTTATTATAGTCTTGTAAATCCTGAAGTAACTGTAACGGCCTCAACTGCAAAATATCATAAACTTAGCGATAAAGATATTTCAAAAGCACCTTTTTTAAAAGATGTTTTTCCAAAATTTAAAAATTATATTTCAACTTCTGTTTTAGTTTCTCATAATATTGAAATGGATTTAAAATTTCTTGATATGGCAGCTAAAGAATCGGGTATTTTTCCAGTTAGAAATTATTATATTGATACCCTCGAATTATCAAGATATTTTGTTGATATGAGATCTTATAAACTTGAAACTTTAGCTAAAAGATTCAAAATAGATACTGAAAATTTTCACAGAGCATGGGACGATGCGGTAACTACAGCAAAACTCTTTTTAAAGCTTTTAAACATTTTTAAAATTAAAGATGTTAGTGATTTTATCAAAAAATGGGGGTGAAATTATGGTAAAAAATTATGTGCTCGATACTAATATTCTTATTCATGATCCAAAGGCTATTTTTAATTTTCAAGATAACAACGTAATTATTCCTTTTCCAGTTCTTGAAGAAATTGATTCTTTAAAAACAAGAAACAATAATGCTGCTGCTGCTGCAAGAGAGATAAACAGAATTTTAGACAGAATGAGAGAAATTGGTAGTATAAAAGATGGAATAAAACTTGAAAATGGTGGTTTTTTAAAAATAATGACTATTGAAAAAGATTCAAATGGAAAAATACCTAGATATCTTGGTAACTCAAAAGATGATTTTATATTATTTTATGCTATGTATTTAAATATGCATGATGATAAACAAACTATTATAGTGAGTAAAGATCTTAATTTAAGAGTTAAAGCAGATGCAGTTGGTATAACGGCTCAAGATTATTTGTCGGATAAAACAAATCTTAAGACTTTATCAGATGGTTATATAATAATAGAAAATAATGAAATTGACTCTAGTAAAGATTCTTATTCTCCTGAAGAAATTGGAATTAATAAAGAAGATGTTTTCCCTAATTTATATTTAGATTTAAACGACAATTATTTTAGATTTTCGTTAAAAGAAAATCTTTTTAAAAGAATAGAAATGAATTATTTGAAAAATATAACCGGAATAAAACCAAGAAATGTTGAACAAATATTTGCGTTTGATGCACTTCTCAGTACTGATATTCCTCTTATTTCTCTTGTGGGAACTGCTGGGACAGGCAAAACTTTGCTTGCATTAGCTGCAGGACTTGAAGCAACAATAGAAATGAAGATTTATCAAAAATTATTAGTTTCAAAACCAGTAATTCCTATGGGTAAAGATATAGGGTATTTACCAGGTAGTTTAGAAGAAAAAATGAGACCTTGGCTTCAACCTATTTATGATAATCTTGAGTTTCTTTCTGAAGGCAAAGGTAGAAAAATTGAACAGTATCTTGATAAAAATGATTTGCTTGAAATAGAAGTATTATCTTATATAAGAGGAAGATCTATACCAAATCAATATATGATTATTGATGAATCACAAAATCTTACTCCATCTGAAATTAAAACTATTTTAACGAGAGTTGGAGAAAACACAAAAATTGTTTTAACGGGAGATCCTTATCAAATAGATAGCCCTTATTTAGACACAGGTTCTAATGGTTTGGTATATGCAGCTTCAAGATTTGCATCTAATGAATTAGCTGCTCATATTGTGATGAAAAAAGGTGAACGTTCGAATCTTGCAAGTATAGCGGCAAAAATTCTTTAATTATATTAAAATGGAGGAAGTTTTGTGGAAAAAGCAAAAGAATATGATTTATATGTTGATGTAAACAAGGAAGATATACATCTCATTACATACCTTTTAGAAGGTGCCGATCATTTGATGAGTGTTAGAAAAATTCAGGATAATGGATTATTAAAAATAATAGTTCCTGAATACTTTCTTGATGAAGTAGTTTTACTTGTCAAATCATTAAATTCTCAAAATATACGTACGGAGGTAATTAGTATTGAACCGCACAACGGGATTGTTTAAATACATACCAATACCTCGAGAACATAAACCAGATATTTTCTCCATTGATTATGAAAAATTATTTAAATGGGGATTTAAATATATATTATTTGATTATGATTATACTCTAACGGCTTGGAAAAATAAAAAAATCACTTCGGAAACTATCAATTTGTTGGATTATTTAGATAGATATGGTTTTATTGTAGCTGTTGTAACTAATTCAAATCTTAAAAATACAATTCATATTGAGGGTTTAACCGAAGGAAAAGTGAAAGTTTATGCTAATATGAAAAAACCTAGCACTAAGAAATTAAAGGAAGTTATGGTAGAGTTAGGGGCAAAAAATGAAGATACAGTTATAGTAGGAGATTTATTTATTACAGATGTCATTGTAGGGAATAGATTAGGTCTTTATTCTATTCTTATAAATCCTTTGATTTATGAAATTGATAGTAATTTTAAAAAATTAGCAGCAAAAATATCAAAAATTGTTTATAAAACATTTTTTTGGACAATAGGGTGGTTTTTTAAATTGATGGATTTGGCTATACCAAATGAATTTGTGAATAATATTTTTGAAATTGATTATGAAAAGCTTAAAAACACAAAACATAATTTGATAATATTTGATTTTGATAACACGCTTGTTCCTTGGAAAACAAAGGTTTTAACTGATGAAGTAAAAGAATTAATGTATAAATTAAAAAGTATGGGTTTTGATATTTTGATTGCTTCAAATGGTAAAGATAGTCGGTTTGATCTTATAAAAGATTTTTTTTCAGAATTAGATGTAAAAGTACAAACGTGGTCTTTAAAGCCTTTTAATTTTAAAATAATGAAAAATGTAAAAAAAACAAATCACAAACCAAAAGATTGTGTATTAATTGGTGATCAGTTATTTACAGATATAATTGCTGGAAATGTTAGTGGTTTTTATACTATTAAAGTTAACCCTGTAAGTGAAAATGAAAGCCGAATTACAAAATTTAATAGAATATTTGAAAGATTAAGTTTGAAAATTATGCGTAATAAACCAAGTATTTATAACAAGGAGAAAGAAAAATGAAGTGTGAAGGCTGTGGAATAGAGATTCAAACGTTATATCATGAAGAAGCTGGTTATTTACCAGAAAATATTGTAATTGAAAGATCTATAGACAAAGAACCACTTTTATGTCAAAGATGTTTTAAATTAAAACATTATAATCAGCTTCTTCCTATTGAAGTTGATTCTAATTTTTATTCTTCTTTATCTAAAGTAGTAAAAGATTTTAATACTGTAATTTATATTGTAGACATAATTGATTTTGATGGAACTTTTAGAGACGATATATTAAAAAAATTAGAAAACAAAAATATTATACTCGTTGTAAATAAAATAGATCTTCTACCAAAAAATATTCCTTATAATCTTTTAAAAGATTGGATTTATAAAAGAGTTCGTAAAAAAATAACTATAAAAAAAGAAAATATAAGAATGATTAGCACTTTAGATAATTTTGGTATTAATAGATTGAAAAAAATAATTGTTGATTCTAATGAAAAAAAAGTTCTTATAGTAGGTGTTACTAATACTGGAAAGTCTTCAATTATAAATAAACTTGTAAAATCAAATTTTACAGTGAGTGCTTATCCAGGAACTACTTTAAAAACGCTTGAAGCAGTTATTCAAGATACTAATATAAAAATTTACGATACTCCAGGTATTGAACCAAACGACAGGTTCTGTGATTTGTTTGATATTTATTCTCAAGTTAAAATGATTCCAAAAAAACAAATCAATATAAGCAAATTTAATGTTGAACCTGGAAGAATTATTTTTATAAGTAAATTAATTCATTTTAAAATAACAGATTTTGCAAGAGATGGGTTAAGACCTATTTTTACTGTATTTGCAACAGATAATGTTAAAATTCACGAAACTAAAGAGGAAAAATTAAATGATTTAACATCGCCAGAAAACACACATTTAACTCCTCCGTATAATAAAGACTTTGATTATGCAAAAATAGAATTTGAAACTATAAAAATATCTTTAAATGATGGAGAAGAATTGTCTATTCCGGGTTTAGGATGGGTTAACGTTATAAGAGGCCCTTTAAGAATTCAAATAACAAGACCTAAAAATATATTATTTTTAAGAAGAAATTCTATGTTAAAACTTAAAGAGTTTTAAATTTATTTATCAACCATACTTTTCGGAGGTGTTTTATGCAATTGAAAGAAAAAGGTATTCCAACAGGTGTTTCCAACAGGCACTTGCATGTTTCAAAAGAAGATTTAGCAATTTTGTTTGGAGAAGGATATGAACTAACCCAAATGAAAGATTTAAAACAACCTGGGCAATATGCTGCCGAAGAACTAGTAACAATAAAAGGACCTAAAGGATCTATTGAAAAAGTTAGAATTTTAGGACCTGTAAGAAATGCTACTCAAGTAGAAATTTCTAAATCTGATGCTTTTAAAATGGGGGTTAATCCTCCGGTTAGAGATTCTGGAGATTTAGAAGGAAGTTCAGCTGTTACTATTATTGGTCCTAACGGAGAAGTTGCAATAGAAAAAGGATTAATTTTAGCAAAAAGACATATTCATATGCATACTTCAGATGCTGAATATTATAAGGTTAAAGATAAAGATATAATATCAGTTTTAGCAAAAACAGATGGAAGAACTATGATTTATCAAGATGTTTTAGTAAGAGTAAGTGAAAAATTTGCCCTTGAGTTTCACGTAGATACAGATGAAGCTAATGCATCTTTATTAAAGAATAATGACGAAATATTTATTGTAGAAATTTTTTAACAAAAAGAGCGAACTTAATTGTTCGCTTTTTTTATCAAATTACATAAATTTTTTTATAATATTTTTTAAAGTTAATCTTTCTTTTTCAATCCATTTGTTTGAATAATCAATATTTACAGGAGCAAAATAACAACCCGCCATTGCACATATTCTATTTAAAAGAATATATAAATTTAAAGAAAGGTCATCTATTTTAAGATTATAATTATTTATAAAAGATTTTCTTTCATTATCAGAAATATCCAAAAAAGGCGGATATAATATATGGGCGACATCGCTCATATAATCCCACCACATAAAATCTCCTACTGCGTTAAACCCTGAAACTTCAAACATTTTTTCTTTAGATTTTGTTAAATAAATACTCCATGGAAATGGACTAATATGAACTAGTGTACTAGGTCTATTTATAAGATAGTTTAAATTTCTTTCCCAAATTGCACAAATTTTATCTAATAACTTTTTTTCAATTATGTTATTCTCAAAAAGATATTTACCGCTTCCATTAATTAATTCTGCTTTAAAATAAAATTCTGAAGGATGAATAGAATATTTTTTTACTGAAGAATCTCCCTCACTCCATAAACCAGACCAATTATTTTTTATTGAATGAATTTTTGAATAAGAAATTGCTAATGCATTATATATCATTTCTTTTTCACATTTTGAAGAATCATTATAATAATGATATAGTTTTTCGCCTTTTTGAGGTTCTGAAAGAATAAATAAATAGCCATATGTTTTTTTATTATCGGAAAAAGAAATAATCTCAGGTTGAGTAATACCTAAAGATTTAATCAATTTAGTAGCAGTCACTTGACTTTTTATAGAAGATGAATCAGTCCAATCATCGTTAATTCCAAGTTTTAAAAATAAAGAATTTCCATCAGCTAATATAATTTTTTGAGATTGCATAATCCAAATTTTTGGTTTTTCAAGAGTTAAAATATTTTGGTTAATCCCCGAATTCTTTAATATTTTTTCAATTAATTGCTTATTAATATAAATTTTTTTTGACAACTTGATACTTTTTTCTTGAATTTCTCCATATTCAAACATTTTAAAACCCCCTTTCTTTAATATATTTAATTATATCAAATTATTGATGACACTATTTGTCACTATACTTTATAAAATCATCTTTTCAAATCGTTACTTTTTGAAAATTTAATCGTAATCATAAAATGTTATTTTAATTGTAAAAGTAAATAAACAAAAATCGAAAACGGAGGCGCGGCTGAGAATAGTACCCTATCTATACAGGTAGATTTGAGATAGGAGAAAGGCGAAGCTGCCGAAGAATATGAAGTCTTACCAACTTTATATTTCTGGTTATACGGGAAATACTCGTATGACTGTCGCATATTCTTATATGCGGAGAGCCGTTTGAAATTAGATATTTTTTTATTATAATGAATATTTATTTCAATAAGGCCTTTCGTTTTTCGAAAGGTCTTTTTTATTTTTAATTTTATTTGGAGGTGATTAAAATTTTTAAAAAATTAAATGAACTATTAGAAAAATATCCTACACCATTTTATATTTATGATCAAAAAGGTATTGTAAACTCTTTAAAAAATTTGCAAGATGCCTTTAATTGGGTTGATTTTAAAGAATATTTTGCTGTTAAAGCAACTCCGACACCTTATATTTTAAAAATTTTAAAAGAACATAATTGTGGAATGGATTGCAGCTCCCTGCCTGAACTTTATTTATCTGAAATGATAAATGTTTCTGGTGAAAATATATTATTTACATCAAATAACACGCCGTTATATGAATATGAAAAAGCTTTTAAAATGAAAGCTATTATAAATTTTGATGATAATAAACATATAAAAAAATTTATTAAAAATATTGGAATTCCAGAAATTGCTTCTATAAGGTATACTCCTATTAATTTTTATGGTTCTAAAGTATTAGGAAATTCTAAAGATTCAAAATTTGGAGTTCCTTTCGATAAATTGATTGAAGGTTATAAAGAGTTAAAGAATTCTGGTGTAAAAAGATTTGGAATTCACTTTATGGTAGTATCAAATACCCTTGATGAAAACAATATTTCAGAAAATACCAAAATAATTTTTGAAACTGTCTTAAAAATAAATAAAGAATTAAATATAGAATTTGAATTTATAGATATAGGCGGAGGATTTGGAATTCCATACAAAGAAGATGATAAAGAATTAAATTTAATTTTATTGAGTGAAAAAATTAAGAAATCTTATACGAAAATCTTTTTAAATAATGGTTTAAAACCAAAAATTTTTACTGAAAATGGTAGATTTTTAACTGCTTCTCATGGGTATTTAATAACAAAAGTTTTACATATAAAAGAAAGTTATAAATCTTATATAGGAGTTGATGCTAATATGGCAAATTTAATGAGACCCGGGTATTATGGGGCATATCATAAAATTTCCGTTTTGGGTAAAACTGGAAATGATTTTATGTATGATGTAGTAGGTTCTTTATGTGAAAATAACGATAAGTTTGCAATTGATAGATTTTTACCTAAAGTAGAAGAAAATGATGTTTTAGTGATTCACGATGTGGGGGCACATGGTCATTCAATGGGGTTTAATTATAACGGAAAGTTAAGGTCAGCAGAATTTATTTTTTTTAACGATGACTTTAAAATGATAAGAAGAGCTGAAAATATAGAAGATTATTTTTCAACAATTAGAGGAGGAGATGTTTATGTTTAGAGGCGTTTCAACAGCAATAATTACACCTTTTACAAGAGATTATGAAATAGATTATGATTCTTTAGAAAGATTTATTGATTTTCAATTAAAATACGTAGATGCGATTGTAGTATTAGGAACAACTGGAGAAGCTTCAACTATAGATGATTATGAAAGAGAAAAGATTGTTTCTTTAGTTGTAGAAAAAGTAAATAAAAAAATTCCAGTAATTGTCGGAACTGGCTCTAATAATCCAAAGATAGTTATTAAAAATAATAAGTTAGCAGAAAAAAATAATGCTGATGGTTTATTAATAGTAACTCCTTATTACAATAAAGCTACACAAAATGGTTTATACGATTATTTTTCTTTTGTTTCTCAAAATACAATTCTGCCTATAATTTTATATAATGTGCCTTCAAGAACATCAGTAAATATGATTCCAGAAACAGCAACGAAACTTTTTCAAGATAATGAAAATATTATTGGAATTAAAGAAGCATCTGGAGATATTTCACAGATTGCACAATTATTATCTTATAAGTCATCAAACATGAAAGTATATTCGGGAAATGATGATCAAACATTACCTTTGATGAGTTTAGGTGGAGATGGAGTAATTTCAGTTGCTGCGAATGTAATACCTAAAATCATGAAAGAATTAACAGAATCAATATTTCAAAATAATTATGAAAAAGCCAGGGTAATTAATGAAAAATATAATGAATTTATGAGAAAAATGTTTATTGAAATTAATCCGATAACAGTAAAATACGCTGTTTCAAAATTATCTTATTGCGAGAATGTTTTGAGAATGCCTTTAACAGAGATTAGTCAGTCTTCGAAATTAATTATTGACGAAATGTTTGAAAGGGTTGAAATGGCATGAAATATGGATTAATAGGGAAAAATGGCAGGATGGGAAAAGAGGTTCAAAGTTTATTTTCAGAATTCAATCATGATTTAGTTTTTTCATATGATTTAACAGAACTTAATGAAAAAGAAATCCCTGATTGTATAATAGATTTTTCATTGCCAGAAGTATTAGAAAAAACAATTTATTATGCGGAAAAATATAATTGTCCATTAATTATAGGAACTACAAATTTATCAGAAAATCAATTATCTCTTTTAAAAGAACTATCTAAAAAAATAGCTGTAGTTCAAAGTAACAATTTTTCTTTAGGCATTCAAGTTTTGCTTAAAATTACAAGGTTAGCTAACGATTTATTAAAAGGGTATGATATTGAAATCACTGAAACGCATCACAGGTTTAAAAAAGATAAACCTTCTGGAACTGCCAAGATGATTCAAAATATTTTTGATAAAGAAATAAATGTTTCTTCTATGAGATTAGGAAATGTTTTTGGAGATCATGCAGTAAATTTTGGTAATCTTGGTGAAACTATTAGTATTTCTCATAGAGCTTTATCGAGAAGAGCTTTTTCTGAAGGGATTTTAATTTCGGCACTATATGTGATAAAAAATTCAAACCCTGAATTTTTAACTTTTACAAATATTATAGAAAGGGAGATGTTAAAATGAATTCATATGAAATTATAGAATATATTTCAAAATCAAAAAAATCTACGCCGGTAAAAATATTTTTGAAAGGAAATTTGAAAGATATTCCTTTTGAAGATTATTTTGGAAATGAAAATAGCGGAGTGTTGTTTTGTGAATTATCAGATTTTGAAAATTATTATAGTAATAATAAAGAAAAAATTGAAAAATATATTATAGAAAGCGATAGAAGAAATTCAGCAATACCTTTATTAAATACAAATAATATTAATGCAAGAATTGAACCTGGTGCTATTATTAGAAATATGGTTGAAATAGAAAAAAATGTTGTAATTATGATGGGTGCAGTAATAAATATTGGTGCAAAAATAGGTGAAAAAACTATGATTGATATGAATGCAGTTATAGGCGGAAGAGCTCAAATTGGTAAAAATTGTCATATAGGTGCAGGTGCTGTCGTTGCTGGAGTTATAGAACCTCCCAGTGCTGAACCGGTAATTATTGAAGATAATGTTTTGATAGGGGCTAATGCTGTGATTTTAGAAGGAGTTAAAGTGGGTGCTAATTCGGTGGTATCGGCGGGAGCAGTTGTAACAAAAGATGTGGCCTCAAATACTGTTGTTGCAGGAATTCCAGCAAAAGTTATTAAAGTTGTAGATGAAAAAACTAAAGATAAAACAAAACTTTTAGAAGAATTACGAAATTTATAGGTGATAATATGAATATAATAGTTCAAAAATATGGAGGATCTTCAATTGCGGATTCTCAAAAAATTAAATATGTTTCGGAAAAAATAAAATCGAGGGTGTTGGAAGGTTTTAAAGTGATAGTAATTTTGTCTGCTATGGGAAAAACTACAGATTCTCTAATTAAATTAGCAAAAGAAGTTTCAAATAAGCCGCATCCAAGAGAACTCGATATGATGTTAGCTACAGGCGAGCAAGTATCGGTCGCTTTGCTTTCTATGTCTTTAAATGATCTTAATATTTCAACTAAATCTTTAACGTCTTTTCAGGCTGGTATTTATACAACTTCTGTTCATAATCAAGCAAGAATTCAAAAATTCGATAATTCAAAAATTTTAAGTTTTTTAAATAATTTCGAGGTTCTTGTTATTACAGGGTTTCAAGGAATTACCGAAGAAGGCGAATATACTACTTTGGGAAGAGGTGGATCGGATACTTCTGCTGTTGCTCTTGCAGCTTCACTTAATGTTGAGTGTGAAATATATAGTGATTTTGAAGGTATTTATACATTCGACCCAAGAAAATATAATAAAGCAAAAAAAATCAATTATATAACTTATGATGAAATGCTTGAAATGGCTTCTTTAGGAGCAAAAGTTTTACATAGCAGAGCCGTTGAAATAGCAAAAAAATTTAATATTAAAGTATATTGTGGCTCAACTTTTTCAGATGGGGAGGGAACTTTTGTGATAGCAGATAATATAGAAAATCCGGTAGTTACAGGTATGAGTGTTATGGAAAATCAAACACAAGTTACTATTTCTAATTTGCCTTATAATTATTCGGCTGTTTATGATTTGTTTGAAAAAATAGCTGAAAGAGGTTTCAATGTTGATATGATTTCTATTATAAATTTAGATAATAAATTAAATATATCGTTCACTATAATTGAAGAAGAAATAAATAATTTTGATTATTATTTAAAAGAAGTTTTAGCAAATTTTTCTCAGGCTCAAACATTTTATGAACACGGTTATACTAAAATTTCTGTAGTTGGTATTGGTATGAAAACAGAGAAAGGTGTTGCATCGAGGTTTTTTAAAGCGTTAAAAGAAATTCCAATTAAAATGGTCACCACTTCTGAAATTAAGATTTCTGCATTGATAGATAAAGATTATATATCTAAAACAACAGGTTCTTTAATTGAGGAATTTGAGTTATGAATATTGATTTGTATGATTATTTTGATTTAAAAGTAAAAAAAGGAGAAGGTATATATATTTTTGATGATAAAAATAATAAGTATATAGATACTTTTTCAGGTATTGGAGTCACAGTTTTCGGTCATTCAAATAAAAAATTATTAAAAGTAATGAAAGAAAAAATGAATAGGTATATTCACCTTTCTAATTTTTTTAAAGATGAAGATTTAGAAATAGTTTCAAAAAAATTAATTGAATTTACCGGAAAAGATGGAGTTGTATATTTTTCAAATTCCGGAACAGAAGCTACAGAAGCTGTATTAAAAGCTGTTAAAAAAAATTCTAATTCTAAAAAAAATAAAATTGTATATTTTAAAAACAGTTTTCATGGAAGAACTTTAGGAGCACTCTCAATAAACGGATTTGAAAAATTAAAAAATCCTTTTAAAGAACTATTACCTAATTGTGTAGAATTAGAATTTAATAAATGTAATGAAATTGAAGAATATATGAACAACAATGGCGAGGAAGTTTTAGCGGTCTTTTTAGAAGTGATACAAGGTTCAGGAGGAGTTAACTCAATAAGTTCAAGTTTTTCAGAATTAATAAATAGATATCAAAAAAAGTGTGGGTTTTATTTAGTTTGTGATGAAATTCAGGCTGGATTAGGAAGAACTGGGAAGTTTTTTTCATTTCAACATTATAATTTAGATCCAGATATAATTACTTTAGGAAAATCTTTAGGAGGGGGATTACCATTAGGTGCTGCAATTTTCTTAAAAGATACAAAAAAAATTTTGAAAAAAGGAGATCATGGTTCAACATTTTCTCCTAATCCTATTGCTTTATCAGGAGCTCGTTTTATGATAGAAAATATTCCCAAATATTTAAATTCAATAAATAAAAAAAGCGAATATTTTTTTAAAAAATTAAAGAAAATAAATAATTCAAAAGTATTAGAAATAAGAGGAAAAGGATTAATGATAGGGATTAAACTTGATAACTCTTATCCCGAGTTGAAAAATAGAGCTTTTGAGAATAACTTATTGATTAATTTAGTTTCTAATAATTCAATAATAAGACTCTTACCCTCTTATAATGTTAAATATTCAGAAATTGACGAAATTATTGAAAAGATTAAAAAAATTTTGAAAAATTAAAAAGTTAATAACCATTATAGAGAACAAAAGTATTTGCTTTTGTTGCCTATAATTAAAAAAAAGACTTTAAATTAACCTCTCGATGGATTGGAGAGGTTTTTAATGTAGTGTAACAGCCAAGCCGAACTTTGCACGGCGTTACAGCACAGGCAAAAACATTCATCTTTTGCGTTAAACAATGGTTCAACAATGGTTCAACTACCGTTTAACTATCGTTCCCAAGGAGGCACGGCGTTACAGCACACATGACAACATTGGTCAGTAGAAAATTGGTTGGAAAAATCGTTAAAACGAGCATTAGTAATTAATTCCCCTCTTGAGGGGTGGCAACCGAAGGTTGACGAGGTGGACAGATTTTTGTAAACGCTTATAATAATGAAGTGGTAAACATTGGATAAAATAAATGCTCACAAGATCAAATTTTCTAAAAAACAAATTTCGCTCGGTCAAAAACTTGCGGAAAATAGCAAACTCGCTACGCTCAGACATGCTATTTTCTGACGCATTTTTTGATTCGCTCAATTGTTTTTTTGACGAAAATTCTCAATTACTCGCTACTTTATTTTATCCATATTTACCGTCAAAACATTATAATAAAAAAATTGTGCTACTTTTCACTTTTCACTATTTAAACACTTTTCCATTTAACCAATTAAACATTTTTTGTTTTTCCTTACCTACTTGCCAACTTTAAAATCCATATTTACCATCAAAGCATTATAATAAAAAAAATTGTGCCACTTTTCACTTTTCACTTTTCACTATTTAAACACTTTTCCATTTAACCAATTAAACATTTTTTGTTTTTCCTTACCTACTTGCCAACTTTAAAATCCATATTTACCATCAAAGCATTATAATAAAAAAAATTGTGCCACTTTTCACTATTTAAACGCTTTTCCATTTAACCAATTAAACATTTTTTTCCTTACCAACTGATCAACTGACTAGAATTTATATATAACCTTATAGTATAATCGAATTATAAATTAATAATTTTAAGGGCGTGAGTTATGGAAGGTCTTATTTTTAAAATTCAAAAATATTGTATTGATGATGGTCCAGGAATTAGAACGACTGTTTTTTTTAAAGGTTGTCCTCTTAAATGTTTATGGTGTCATAATCCAGAAAGTCAAAATTTTAATAAGGAATGGTTTTTCGATAAAAATAAATGTATTTTATGTGGAAATTGTGAAAAGGTTTGTTCTGGAATTAATATTAAAGAAAATATATTTTTCAATTTAAGTTGCAATTTTTGTGGCAAATGTATAGATTATTGTCCCCCTGAATGCAGACAAATCTCAGGATTTTATATTTCTTCAGATAATCTTTTAAACGAAATATTAAAAGATGAAATATTTTTTAAAAATTCTAATGGCGGTGTTACGTTTTCAGGTGGAGAACCTTTATCTCAATACAGTTTTTTGATTGATAGTCTTATGAAATTAAACGAAAAAAATGTTAACTGTTGTATTGATACTTCAGGGTATGTAGAAACTGAAAAAATTTTAAGCGTTTCTGAATATACAGATATATTTTTATATGACATAAAATCAATGGATGATTTTATTCATAAAAAATATACTGGTGTTTCAAACAAATTGATAATTAAAAATTTAATGGAATTAAGTAAAATTCATTCGGATATAAAAATTAGAATTCCATTAATTAAAGGAATAAATGATGATGAAAAAAATATTTTAAGTATTGTAGATATGATGAAATCATTTAAATTAACAGAAGCTTATTTGCTTCCTTATCATGAATATGGCGTTTATAAATACGATTTGCTTAATAAAGCTTATAATTTAGATTATAAAAATAAATTAAATAATGATATAATTGAAAATATACAAAATATTTTTGATAATAATAAATTAAAGCTTTTTATAAAGAGGTGATTAAATGAATGAAAGGATTAAGAAACTTCGTGAACAATCTTTAAACGCTGTTCCAAGAATATCTATTGAAAGAGCTTTAATTGAAACAGAAGTTTATAAAAAATATTTAGGTGAAGTTTCAACACCTGTTTTAAGGGCTTTAGTTTTTAAAAATATATTAGAAAAAAAAGAATTGTGTATTAATGATGGTGAATTGATTATTGGAGAAAGAGGAGAAAAACCGGCTTATACTCCAACTTATCCTGAGTTATGTTGTCACACTCTTAAAGATTTTGAGATTATGCATAATAGAGAAAAAATATCTTTTAAAGTTTCTGATGAAATTCGAAAAATTCAAGAAGAATCTATAATACCTTATTGGGAAAAAAAATCTATTCGTCATAAAATATTTGAAAATATGGATGAAAAATGGAAACAATGTTATGAAGCTGGTATATTTACTGAATTCATGGAACAGAGAGGACCAGGGCATACAGTTGCTGATGATAAAATTTATAAAAAGGGATTTAAAACTTTTATTGAAGAAATTAAAAAAAATATAGATAATTTAGATTTTATTAATGATAAAGAAGCTTATGAAAAAAAAGAAGAACTTTTAGCCATGATAATTACATGTGAGGCTATCATAAATTTTGCTAAAAGGTATTCTAAATACTGTTTAGATCTTTCAGAAAAAGAGCTCGATGAAACGAGAAGACAAGAATTAATTGATATAAGTAAAATATGCTTGAGGGTTCCCGAAAATGCTCCTGAAACATTTCATGAAGCTCTTCAAATGTATTGGTTTATTCATATAGGAGTTATTACAGAAATGAATAATTGGGATTCGTTTTGCCCTGGTCGACTTGATCAGCATTTATATCCATTTTATTTTAAAGATCTAAGAAGAGGAATTCTTTCTAAAGAAAAAGCCAAAGAATTGTTACGGTGTTTTTGGATAAAATTTAACAACCAACCCGCACCTCCTAAAGTTGGTATTACATTGAAAGAGAGTGCAACATATACTGACTTTTCAAATATTAATATTGGTGGTTTAGATAAAAACGGATTAAATGGAGTCAATGAAGTTTCATTTCTTCTTCTCGAAGTTATAGATGAAATGAGACTTTTGCAACCAAGCTCCAATGTTCAAATAAGCAAAGAAACTCCAAATGATTTTTTAACAGAAGCTTTAAAAATAGTTAGAAAAGGTTGGGGGCAGCCTTCAATTTTCAACACTGATATAGTTATAAAAGAAATGATTAATGCTGGAAAAAATATTTTAGATGCAAGATGTGGTGGGATTTCAGGGTGTGTTGAAACAGGTGCTTTTGGAAAAGAAGCGTATATTTTAACGGGATACTTTAATCTTACAAAGGTTCTTGAAATCACTTTAAATAATGGTATTGATCCGGTAACAGGTGAGATTTTAGGTCTTCAGTTAGAATGTTCTTTTTCAAATTATGAGGAATTATTTGAAGCATACAAGAAACAATTGAAATATTTTATTGATATCAAAATAAAAGGTAATCAAATTATTGAAAAATTATATGCTTTATATATGCCGGTTCCTTTTTTGTCTGTTATAATTGATGACTGTATAAAAAATGGAAAAGACTATAATAATGGTGGTGCGAGATATAATATTAATTATATTCAAGGTGTTGGAATAGGTACAATTACTGACTCTTTATCAAGTATTAAATATAATATTTATGAGAAAAAAAGATTTAATTTTAATGAATTACTTGAAGCGATGAGAAATAACTTTGAGAATGAAATATACATTTATAATATATTAAAAAATAAAACTCCAAAATACGGAAATGACGAAGATTTTGCGGATAACATAATGAAAGAAATATTTGAAGCTTTTTATGAGATAGTAACTGATATTCCTAATATAAAAGGTGGTCATTATAGAATAAACATGTTACCTACAACTTGTCATGTTTATTTTGGTTCTGTAATAAAAGCTACTCCTGATGGAAGAAAAGCATTTCTTCCGCTTTCTGAAGGCATTTCTCCTTCTAAAGGAGCAGATAAAAATGGTCCTACTGGAGTTATAAAATCTGCTTCAAAAATGCCTCATGAAAAAACTGGTGGGACTTTATTAAATCAAAAATTTACTCCACAAGTTTTAGCAACTAATGAAGGGTTAGAAAAACTTCTTCATCTTATAAGATCATATTTTGAATTAGGTGGGCATCATATTCAGTTTAATGTTATTAATAGAGAAACTTTATTAAATGCACAAGAAAACCCTGATGATTATAGAAATTTAATTGTCAGAGTTGCTGGTTATTCGGATTATTTTAACAATTTAAATAAAGATCTACAAGACGAAATAATTTTAAGAACAGAATTCAAATATTAATATTCACAAAAAAGCAAAAACCTTCTTAACGAAGGTTTTTCTTTTATTAAATAGCATCAAATAAAAATTCATAACAGAGTAATTTTCTATCTTTTTTAAACCCAACTTTCTCAGCAAGTCTTATTGAAGGTATATTTGATTCATCTGTTTCCCATGAAGGTATCATATTTTTTTCGATACATTCATTTATAAAAGCCATTGCAACTATTTCACCAAATCCTTTTTTTCTATAACTTTCTTCATAAGTATTAATAACTATTTCGCTTAAATTTTTACTTACTCCACATGAAAAACAACTGCTTACTATTTTATTATCATGTTCTAAATAAAATCCACTTCCTATATTTGAAAAAGAATCTGTAGTAGGCCAAAATTCTAAAATATTTTCAACTAGCTCTGATTGATCTACATTATTTTTTTGAGTAAAATCTATTTTCTTAATTATATAGTTTGAATCCGATGAAAAGTTTTCAGAATTTTTTTTCAAAAAAATGTCAATATCAAATTTAAATGTTTGAGTATACCCTTTTTCATGATTTTTATCTTTTAAAAGAAAATCTAAATTTTTTTCAAAATTTTGATCTTCTATTATTGTTGCAATAAAAGTATCGCAACCTAATTCTTTATTCATAGGATATAATTCATTTTTAATAAATTCATGAAATTTTGAAAAAAACTCGGAATTGTTTCCATCTCCTAAAAAGTAATACATACAATAAATAGCCCAAACTAAAGCTGTTTTTGGATTTTCAATGTTGTCAACAAAAATTTTTCCCCTTGTATTTCCATCAATTATTGATTTAATTACAACATTTGAATAACCGTTATTACTTAATAAAGGAATAATTTTTTTATACTCCTCTTTATTTAACTCATAAATCATAAATTCAACTCCCTTGATAGTTTTAATATAAAATTTTTTAAATTATTTCATTATATCATAAATATAATATTTCATTATAAAACTTCTGATAAAAAGGTTTTTTATAGAATAAAAAGTAATTAAATTAGAATTTTTAATTTTAAATGAGTAAAGCATCTTTACTTTTGTGGTCAATTAACTATAATTGAATAATGAGAAAGATAAAAAAATTTAACGAGGTGAAAATTATGCGTTTTTTAGAATTTGGAAATAAACAGAATAAAAAATTATTATTAATTCATGGGTATAACGCTTCATGGAAAATGTGGAATTTTTATGTAAAAAAACTTGAAGTGAACTATCATATTATTTTACCGATTTTAGATGGTCATGATGAAAAAATAAAATCAAATTTTATTTCAGTTGAAAAATGTGCAGATAATATTATCGACTATGTTAAAAAAGAATGTTCTGGCGAAATTTACAGTATTTGTGGAGCTTCTTTAGGTGGGACTATTGCAGTAGATATTCTATTAAAAAATAAATTGAAAATTAAAAAAGCTGTTATTGATGGTGCACCTCTTTTCCCTTTCAAAAAATTTATTGTAAATATCGCTATAAAACAAAGATTAAAAATGAATAAAGATGCTCGAAATGGAAACAAAAAATTATTTAAAAATATAGAAAAAATTTATTCAAAAGAAGCTGCTGAAGATATGTATAATGTAAGTTTACAAATGTCTGATATAACTTGTAAAAATGCAAATTATTCATCTTGCTTATATAATTTATCTGAAGAAATCAAAAAATCCAATACAGAAATATTTTATTGGTATGGTTCTAAAGAAGCTTTTTTAGTAAAAAAATCCACAAATCTAATTATGAAATATGGAAAAAATTGTAAATTGAAAGTTTTTAAAGGATATGTTCATGGTCAATTAGTTTTAGGGAATCAAGAGTTATTTCTTTCAAATTTTGAAAACTTCTTAAATAATTAAATGCTGCCTAAAAGGCAGCATTTTTATTGATGAAAATTTATTTTTTTATTTTCTATATATCTAAAAAGCCGAAAATTCTTTTTTGCCTTAAAATACTCTTTAAAAGTTACAAAATTATCGACTAAATTTACTAACCAACTTTCTTTATAAATTGGAGGTTTAATATTTAATGGGAACATATGTTTTAATATTATATCTTTTTCTTTTTCATTTAATTCAAAATACTCAATAGCATTTTGATAAGCGGTTTTAGCATGAGTAAAACCATGTTTTTTAAAAAGCTTTTTCCTAATTCGTCTCCCTTCTTTACGCCAATCATACAAGAAAAAATCATGTAAGAGTGCTCCTCTTACTACACTTCTAACATCAAACTTTAACTTTTTAGCGATTAAAAAAGAATAATAAGAAACGGAAATTGCATGTTCATACAAACTTGTTTTATGATGAAAATAATTCTTTTGGCTTTCAAATTTTGAATGAAATATAATTTCTTTTGCAATTTCACAGTAAAGTTCAAAATTTTCATTCATCGTTATCACTTAAATTATTCTTATTAATAAAAGGAATTCTCATTTTTGGAAATGCTTTATATAAACGTGTTTCAGTGATTTTTTGAGAAATTTTTCTTAGTTTATCAAATTCTATTAACGATATTTTATCTTTCATATTTTCTATTTTTAATTTTAATTGATCGATTTGTTCTTTTACATAAAACATTTGATCATTTTTTGAAACAGAATTTTTAAAATTATTTACCTGTAAAATTATTGATTGAGGTAATTTATTTCTAGTTTTAATAAAATTTTTATTAAATAATTGAGTGTTACTTTTTAATTCTTTTATTAAAGATTTAAAATTAATAAGTGATTTTACAGTAAAAATTAAATCTATAATTAAATAAATTATAATTGAATAAACTATATAATCTAATAAATTATTTGGAATTTTTGATACAAGAGGTATTGTAAAATTAATATGAACTATAAAAAAAAATATCGTTCCCATAAGTCCCCAAATGAGCGAAAGTTCTAAACATATAAAACCTTTAAAATTTAATTTGTTTTTCGAATAATCCCACCATCTCGTTTCAAAAAAATAATATAGCAAAGAACCACCAATTAACTCAAACAAAGTTGAAATAAAAACGAATACGAAAAAAACCATTATAATTATTTTAAAATTAAGTGGTGAAAATGAATCAAATAAAGAAAATAAAATTCTATGAATTGCAATCATACTAAAACCGTATATAGGTATAAATGGGCCATTTAAAAACCCTCTATTAACGAAAGATTTTGTTTTAAACACGTAAAAAATTACTTCTGTGCACCATCCCAAGAAAGAATATATAATAAAATACATAAACAAAGTCATTTACCTCACCTCAAAAATAAAAATTAATAATTTTCATAAATAAAATTAATTATTTCGTTTTCAAAAATTTTTACTCCAGAATTTCTTAAAATATAGTTATTTTCAATTAATGTGATAATATAATAATTACCTTTTTTAGTTTTCATTATTCCAGAAATAGATGATTGTGAAACTAAAGTTCCTGTTTTTACCCATAAATCATAATCAAATCTATTTTTTACTGTGCTTTCTTCATAAGGATTTGCGAGATAATCAAAATAATTATTAGAATAATAAGAATACATTTTTCTATGAAGGTCATTAAAAAAACTTGGTTTAAACATATTATACATCGAAAGACCTGTGCCATCTTTTAATATGTATTCATTATTTGATATAAACAATGTATCGTTTATCAAACTTTCTATTTTTTTAATAGAGTTTTCTGAGTTTGCTTTTTCAAAATCTTTAGAAGAAACTAATCTGAACATATGTTCAGAAATTTGATTATCGCTTTTTTTCAGCATTACTTTTATTATATCTTCTATTGTCATTGAATTATGCGAATGCAAAGTATTAAGATTAGAAGGAGTTTCTGAAAATAATATTCTACCATACAACTGAATATCAAATTCTTTTAAATAAGAAGCTGTCAGAAAAGCTATATAATCTTTTATTTCATTTTGCGTTTTATATCTAAATATATCATGATTATTTTGCCATATGGTGATTGCAGATATTTGAGGTTGAGGGTCATCCCACATCCAACCTATTCCAAAATTTTCATCTTCAAAAAACGAAAAATCTAAATATATGTTCCCATAAATTCTTGATATATTTTTTTCTTTTAATCCTTCAAGTAAAAATTTTTTATAATCTTCTATTGTCATCACTGGATTTCCATAACCTTTAATATACAAATTTCCAGTATAAAAATTTTGAATTGGAGAATCATTATAAATAGAAGTTTTTATTCTATCATATTGATTAAAAGTTTCAAGAACAGCATATGCAGTTATGAGTTTAGTCAAAGAAGCAGGAATAAAATATTTTTCGGAATTAAATTGAGATACAGTTTTATTTGATTCTAACTCTCGCATTTCAAAACCAACAAACCCGTCAAATATTTCAAACTTTTGATATAATTCTGAATTAACTTTTTCATAATTTATAGGTTCTCTAATAATTTGAACTGAAGGTTCTGAGTTTACCACTACCGGTTGATGATATCTTCTGAAAACATCTATATACGAATTATTTGAAAAAAATAAAGTGCTAGATAACAAAAATATCATAAAAAGTATATTAAAAGAAAAAAATCGTTTTTTCATAAAAACCTCCATTAAAACCTAAAGAAATAAGATTTAATTATGCCATTTTGAATTTCGTTCATTGTTTTGTATTTTTTATTTAAATATTTACTAGTATCTTTTTCTGAAGAAAATATACAAAATTCCCAACCTTTGAATTTTACTAAAAACTTTGAAATTTCTTTATATATTTCAATAGCGGCTTTTTTGTCTCCAATTCTTTCTCCGAAAGGTGCGTTAGTAACAAAAATACCTACTTTATTAGTTGATGGATAAAGATCTTTAAAATCAAATGTTTTAAAAATTATTTTTTTATCTATTTTTAAAGACTCATAATTTTTTTCAGAAATTTCTATATTAGATTTTTCAATATCAGAACCAAAAATATAAGGTCTTATGTTATAATCAACCTTTTCTAAGAGATCTTTTTTTATTCTATTAAATTTATCAGCTTCGTGAATCTTCAAATTTTCTAACGAAAAACTTCTATTGATATTGACTGGATAATTCATCGCATACATCATAGCTTCTATAGGAATCGTTCCGGAACCACAAAACGGATCGAACAAAGGAATTGAAAAATCATTCCAATCAGATAATAAGATAAGTCCAGCTGCTATAGTTTCTTTCATAGGAGCTTTTCCAATAAGTTTTCTATAACCTCGTTTGTGCAAAGGTTCTCCTGAAATATCTAATCCAACAGTAACCTTGTCTTTAAAAATATATACTCGTACTTTTTGAATAGATCCAGATTCTTCCATAGAAGATTTTTTATAATAACTTGTAAGTTTTTCATAAATAGCTTTTTGAATAACGGACTGAATTGAAGTTAATGCAAAAAGCTTTGAGTTACTACTTCTCAATTTATCTATTACGACTTTTGAATTATCGTATATATAATCTTCCCAATTTAGTCTATACGTTTTTTCATATAAATCATCAAAATTTTCTGCAATAAATTCGCCAATAATTATTAAGACTCTTTCTGCCGTTCTTACAGAAAGATTTATTTTATACAATTTATCAATAGGACACCTGGCTTTTATCATTCCGCCTTTAATTTTAGAAGATTTGATATCAAGTTTTTTTAACTCTTTAATAGTAACTTTTTCGAGACCAACAGAACATAATATTAATAAATCAAACACGTTTAAAACTCTCCTTTTATTTGTCTTTTTTGCGAATCGCTGAATGAATCAATTTATAATAGTTTCTAACAACTTCATTATAATCATACTCGATTAGTAATTTTCCCATACCTTTAGTTAATGAGGTAATAAACTCAAAAACAAATTCAGCAGGAATATCATTTCTTATTTCATCTTTTTCTTGCAATTCTTTAATTTTTTCTATAATCATTTTTCCAAAAGTTTTATAATAATATTGATTAAGATGTTTTCTAATTTCGGTATCAGAAAAAATATCTTCTAAAGGAAACGCATTGAGTATAGATTTAAGATCAAAATTTAAATTAGAAAGAAGATTAAGCAGATCTTCAAGTGTTTTAAAATTTTTTAAGTACTCTTTAAAAGGGTCGATTAAATCTTCTAAAATCCAATCTACGGTTAACACCAGAAAATTTTTTTTATTAGAAAAATATTTATAAAATGTAGATTTGCTTATCTTACTGTTAGCAATAACTTTTTCAAGATTATATTTTGAAACTCCATTTTTTAACATTTCTGATTTCGAAAACGAAAACAAAACATTTATTTTTTTTCGGGTATTTTTTTTCATACTCTTTTTATACATTGAATATCACCTTATACATTGAATAAAAATAAAATATTTTTAATGCGTATTTTTTTTCGATATAAAAAAACATTCATTTTAAAAATAAATTTATATTGAAAATTTTTAGAATTAATTTTTCCTTAATAAAAAAAATATATTATAACTATATTTTCTATAGTATTAAAACCTTACCCGCAATAAAAAAATGCAAATTTGGGCGTTTAAACGCTTCTGTTTCTAAAAATCTTTATTTATAAAGGTTATATAGCCAAAAGCCCTTTTTTCTTTTGTCGGAAAACTATTGTTTTCCGACAAAGTGAGTTTTTTATCATAAATGCAAATTCTCATAATAATCGACAGCAATTTGAGACGCGAGTAAAGCATTATTTTTTATAAGAGCAATGTTTGATATTAAACTTTTGCCTTCCGTTATAATTTTAATTTTGTCTAATAAAAATGGGGTGATTTCTTTTCCTTTTATTCCTAAATTTTCTGCTTCCATTAAAGCTTTTTCTATAGCTTTGTCAATATAAGTTTTATCCATCGAATATTCTTCAGGAATAGGATTTGCAATTAACATTCCGCCATCAAGTCCGAAATCCCATTTTTTCATTAATATATCTGCAATTTCGTGCGGAGTATCAATTCTGTAATTAACTTTTATTCCGCTTTCTCTTGAATAAAAACCAGGTAATTCATCTGTTTGGTATCCAAGAACAGGAACTCCTAAAGTTTCTAAATATTCCATAGTTAAATTTAAATCAAGTATAGATTTAATTCCAGAAGAAATGACCGCAACTTTTGTTTTTGCTAATTCTTGCAAATCTGCTGAAATATCAAAAGTAGTTTCTGCATGTCTATGGACTCCGCCGATTCCGCCAGTAGCAAAGAATTTTATATTCGCTATACTTGCACAAATCATTGTCGCAGAAACAGTCGTTGCAGCATTCATATTTTTTGAAAGCATTATGGGAATATCTCTTCTGCTAGCTTTTACAACATTATCTGCTTTGGATAAAAATTCAATTTCTTCATGAGTAAGACCTATTTTTATTATCCCATCAATTATTGCAATTGTTGCTGGGATAGCGCCATTATCATAAATAATTTTTTCTACTTCGATTGCTGTTTTCATATTTTCGGGATAAGGCATACCATGAGAAATTATTGTAGACTCAAGAGCTACAACAGGCATACTTTTTTTTAATGCTTCTAAAACCTCTTCTTTAATAGATAAATATCCATTAAAATTCATACTCACCACTCCTTATATAATTGGTCAATTTCTTCTGCTGAAATATTTTCAGCAATTGTATTATTACTTTCCAAAGATGCTTTCGCACATAACATACCATATTTTAAAGACTTTTCGATTTCAAAATTATTTATTAATCCATATACAAAACCTGCAACTAAAGAATCACCAGCTCCATTGGCGTTTTTAATTCTCGTTTTTGGAGGGTTTAATTTTATATAAGTTTTATCAATATTATTAATATAAATTATACCTTTTTCTCCTAATGTAATTATTACATTTTTCATATTATTTGGTATTATTTCAAATAATACTTCTAAATTATCTTCTAAATTATCCAAATTAATTTTAAAAAAAATTTCAAATTCGTCTTTATTAAATTTTATATATTGTATATAATTTTTTATATTATAAATTTTCTTACTTTTTTCTATGGACACTACATCTATTATAAAATTTATTTTGCAATCGTTTAAAATATTTATAATGTATATTAAAATATCCAATTGCAAATTAGTGTCTATACATACAAAATTTGATTTTTTTATTATTTCAAAATTTGATTGAATATAATCACAATTAATTTCATCGATTATATTCATATCAGAGAATGCTCCTATAAGATTATTTTTAATATTTAATGCAGATAAATATATTCCGCTACTATTAATATCAGATAATTTAATGTGATTAATGTTTATATTTTTGATTGACAATTCGTTTAGAATATATTTTCCAAAAATATCTTTTCCTACTACACCTAAAAGTGTTGTTTCTATTTTCAAACCACTTAAAAATTCAGCTATGTTTTTTGCAACTCCTCCGGTTGAAAAACTTATTGATGAAGGATTTGATGTTTTTTCTATATATTTTTGATTTGTTTTAGATAAAATATCAAAATTTATGCCTCCAATTACCACAACATTATTAATCATTAAACACCTCTTAATAGTTAAAGGGTGCATAAAAATGCACCCTTTAAATTTTTATAAAATGAAAGAGAGAAAAATCCTCACTAACAACCTCTATATATATTATCATTTATTTAAAAAAAAGTTAATCTATAAATTGGGTACTATTAAGTAAATATTAGCAAATTCTATGCATTAAGTTCATATAGTTAAGCTTTTTTCACTTTATTGAATATTAGTGTTTTTTATATATCCTTCAGGAGTTAGTTTAAGTTTTAGTGCCTTTAAAATGTCTAAAGCTATATCATTATCGACATTTGCAATTGAAGCAATCTCATTTATAGTAAATCCAGCAGTTTTAAAATGTTTTCCAAAATTTTCTATAAGTTTTGCAACTCTTTTATTATTATCAGAAATACTTAAAATATCCATCATTTTTATTACTAAAAGAGTTCTTTTTAATTGATTTTGAATAAGTTCTAATCCGAATTTTGAAGAAACTTTTAAAACGTTTTTTAAAATTTCTTTTGTAAAAACTATTATATCACATGGTTTATCTGTAAAAACTGTTGCCTGTCTCATTGTTTTTTCGAAAAGAGAAGATTCACCAAAAAATTCACCTTTTGATATAATAGCAATTAAATTGTTGATATTTGATGAAAAACGACCTACTTTTAAAGCTCCATCAAATAGATAAAATCCTTTATTCTGAGCTTCTTCACCTTCTCTAATAATCACAGTTTTCTCTGGAATTTTGAGACCATATTTAGCAAAAATATCATAAAAAGTATTTTTTTCATTTTTCATTAATTTTTTCAAATAATTATAAGATAACTGGTTATAAGATTTTTTATCATCAAAAAAAGAGGCATATTGTCTTCCAAGATCTTTATTTATCTTAAATCTCAGAATCGTTTTCCAAATTTCAATTTCTTCTAACAAATCGTAGCTTAAATGATTCAAACTAATTTTATTTAATTCTTCTAAAGATTGCAAATATTCATCTTTTCTGAAATGATATTTCATTTTTGAAAATTGTTTTACGAAATCACTATCAAACTCTTTATAATATTTATAAGTTTTTCGAAAATTTTCTTTTGCTTTTGAGTAATCTAAATTATCTAGCATAACTTCATCTAAAAAAAATAATCTTTTACTTACAGATTCAAATATTTCTAAAAGAATGTCACTATAATCATTATCCTGTAAAAATACTTTGGGATTAATAACCTCTATTTTAGATGTATTTAATACTTTTGCGGATTCTATTGAAGGACTATCTATTAAACACCATTCACCTAAAGAACCTTTTTCAACAAGAGTTACTTTATCGAAAATTTGAATTTCGACAGCGCCATCTTCAATAATAAAAATATTTTCTGTTCTTTCTCCGCTTCGATAAAGAAAATCACCCCGTTTAAAAATAGCCATATAATCCCCCCTATCTTTATTAAATTATATCACAAATTATTATATTTTAATTAATTTATTAAAAAATTAATGAATATTTTTGTTTCTATTTAAAAATTGCTGCTAGTAATAATTTATAGTTAGTTGGCAAGGAAAAAAATAAAGTAGAAAGCAGAAAGTTGGTAAGGAAAAACAAAAAATGTTTAATTGGTTAAATGGAAAAGCGTTTAAATAGTGAAAAGTTAAAATTAGCAAGTGACAAGTGACACAATTTTTTTTATTATAATACTTTGATGGTAAATATGGATTTTAAAGTTGGTCAGGAAAAACAAAAAATGTTTAATTGGTTAAATGGAAAAGCGTTTAAATAGTGAAAAGTTAAAATTAGCAAGTGACAAGTGACACAATTTTTTTATTATAATACTTTGAGGGTAAATATGGATGAAATAAAGTAGCGAGCAATTGAGAATTTTCGTCAAAAAAACAATTGAGCGAATCAAAAAATGCGTAAGAAAATAGCATGTCTGAGCGTAGCGAGTTTGCTATTTTTAGCAATT
>Ga0334889_1000533_pt1 | contig 58530 bp, 38 predicted proteins | sample GraSluR1_MG_2_FD_207222 | JGI IMG/M metagenome (GOLD analysis project Ga0334889, IMG submission 207222) | Sludge microbial communities from methane-producing bioreactor in Wageningen University, Netherlands - Granular Sludge_8_08-R1 | ecosystem: Engineered > Bioreactor > Anaerobic > Unclassified...
GGGTGGTAATCCGCCTCGAAGACGTCCCTGTCCCGGAAGAGGGTCTGGTCTGACATGAGATATTTCATGAAGAGATCATTTCTGGACCGGATCTATATAGGCAGGAACCCTGGTGGGTGAAAGTATGAGGGGTGGGGAATTTTCATCAAAGATTCGGTCTGAGGGAATATTGTGAAATAAATGCCAATTCCCGACTTTCAGCAGTTTATGCTTCCGATACTCGAGAATAGGTGAAGATTGAGAAGAACAGAAGATGCGGGAAGGTATCGAAAAGCAGCTGAAATATGGAATTTGTCTCATGAAGAGAGGACCCAACTTTTCCCTGAACCGCCAGAGATCGAGGGAAGGGGGCATGTCGGCAGGAGCATCTCCTGCACGTTCTTCACTGGCAGTCTCTGAACAATTCAGAGCATCTCTCCAAAACTTCCAGTACACCAGAACAAATCCTGCGAAAAACTTCTAATATACCATAAGTTTATACGAAACGTCCATCGTATCGCGCCGGGTTCTCGAATATCCATGTGCAACGTTTTCTCTGTCCTAACAGTAAGTTAGGGGCGGATACTTCACAATTATCAAAAACAATTAGATTTTTCGATAGATATTCAGTCCGATCTTTATATCCTCGTTGTCCGGAATAGATACGTTTCCTTCCGTTGACGCTATCGTGATGGATTTTCCTGACTTTGACGGTCCAAATTCCTTTGTTATATCTACGGTTATTACCAATTGATTTCCGTTCAGCTTCATATCAACATTCTTCATTCAAATCAGTCTCCTTTTTGTAATGCACTCTAGATGGTCTTAAACCATCCTTCCGTATTGAAAATGGATTCAGCCGCATCTCTATTCTTACCGGATTATAACTGACTCCTTTGTGTGTTTACTTTTGCCTTCGGCGTTCGGGGTGGTCTACCTGTCCAGGTCGAGGCCGACCCAGAGATGATTAGTCCCGGAAGATGGGCAGTGAGACAAAACGGTGCGGGACGGTAGGTCATTCACTGGAAGAGGAAGTTTCCCTTCATGGGAGGCGTCAGATGCGGGATTTCATCTCGTAGAACGATCGGGCGATGAGGGGCCGCTCTGCTTCGGAAAAATGATTTCTATAAAAACGAGAAATTAATTATTGAAAAGTCTCATTGTACTCTATTAACGGGGGTTTGAAAACGGTTCGGTTCTTTTGTCCCAAGTGCAAATCCATGATGGTACCCGGGCCAAGGGGCTCATCCTGCAGAAAATGTGGCCGTATCAGAACCTTCATTATTCATGGGGGTTCTTAAAAAGGGAGTCAAGTTGATTATAAATGAAGATATCAACATCATTATCCTCATAAAAATCATCTATAAACGGAAAATGAAATTCTCGATCTAAATTAATATACATTTGATGATCATTTGGGGTTATATTTAATCCAAATCCATATGTTGCCTCTTTAGAGTCAAAAGGTTTCTCTGAAATATGAATACTAAGTGAATATTTCTTAATACAATCAAAAATGGCATCAAATTGAATTTCAATATTTTTTAAATATTTACAAGGATCACATTCATTGTCCTTGATATATGCATGAATTTGTTCTTTTATTAATAGATAATTTTCACATATTTTAGATAAATACTTATAATCTCTTTGCATTTCGGATAGATAATCAACTATTTCGGATATATATCTGCTTTTTTCGTATGTAGAGATCTTTTCATCAGAAATTTCACTTTCATATTCTAAATCGTCTAAATCTTGAATAATTCGTTTAAAATTACCTATAATATCTTCAAGTTTTGAATCAAATTCAGTATATTCTATGAATAGCAGTTTTGTCATCGAATATCGCCTACAATTTCCACTTCAGATAATAATCATTGATGAACAATGAAAGATTTTTTCTTTCGATGTGATGGCTCAGTTAAAGTATTTCTTTATCTCCTCTCCAACCCTCACATCGCACCGGGGACAGGTAAATATCCCACATTTTGTATCTCTGATACATGATTATTTGTTTTTTTAACTGGAATGTGGCTGCATGGACAGATTTGTTCATTCAAGCAATCCACTCAAACACGCCATATATCTGCCAGATTCTGTCAGTGAGATGAAAATATTTTTTCCACTCTTTTCAAGGAGAATAAATTTGAGATCATTCAGTTTCGAGAGAATGGTCTTATTAAGTTTCATCAATTGCCTGCTCTGGACGGTGCGTTTTTTTTCATCTCCAAACTCATAGAATAAGATCTCATATCCCTCAACTTTCTGCTTATGGAGGAATTCGAAAATATCAACAGTCCGCATGGGTTTTCCTTTATTGTAAAGAAATACAAGAATTGCCATGCCAATAGGATCAGGACGAACAAAATCAAACGTAACAATCTTTTTAATATTAGTACCGTGGCAGATACTCAAGCCGTGTGTGTTAATCTCCGTTTCAGTTTTGGCATATCCATCTGCCATCACATAATACAGGTTCACTTTATGTCCCATTGCGGCAACCACTGCTCCTACGGAGGTTAGCCTTCCGCAGGCAGACATATTCACAAAAACACGGTTTCCCAGGTTTTTTTCTTTCAGGATTATACCCGAAATGGTCTTGATAACATCCTGGAGCTCGAACATGTTGGTATTAACCGTAATCACCTCAATTTTTTTATCCAGCCTGGCTTTTACCTCAGTAACAAAATATCTCTGCCGGGCAACCATTTTCTGATCAAGGTCCGGGTTATCTATCACTGCCAGAATATAAACCCTATTTGGCAACTGTTCGCGAATTGGATTCACAGCTCGATCAATCTCATGACCGAGTGGAATAATATGTACCGTTTTCTCCAGCCCTGTCATCTGTTTCATAATGCTAATATTGTTAATAATGTTATATAAATAATCCTTATCGTTTTTCCCTTATTATTCATGTTTTGCCCGGGGTGGGCATCATGAGAACTGAACTACAATCATTGGAAGGCCAAAAGGCATTGTTCATCGCAACATTTGAAAAATATGGGACCTATCGATCCAAAGGGGTTGTCGGGAGAAGCATCCTGCTCCGAGATCTTAAAACACAAAGCGGCAGGTGGCTCGCAGACCATACTTGGATAAACTATACGGCGGGTTTTGATGCTGCCGGCGAATTTATCAAGGGCGATCTGGTACAATTCACCGCCTGGGTGAAACCTTATATTAAAGGATATTCCGGTCAGCGGATTGAGGACCGACTCAAAAGGAATATCAGCCTCGATTATTGTCTTGCATATCCTCGAAATGTCAGAAAAGTTGAAGCGACCATTTGCCGAAAGACTGGTCATACTCAAATCAATATGGAGTTCAATGCAGGATCGATGCAGATGAATATGTCCGGGCCAAAACGCCGCCACTAATACCATTTAAGAGAGGATAGGAATGATGTCACTCGATATTACAGAAAAATGGATGAGGGAGCAAATTGCGTTTTCAAACCGGAAAGCGGCACAGAACCGTAATTTCTACCCCATTCAGGAGCAGGCCACCCAGATGGATATATGGGAATATATTCCCTGTGAGTGTGATGAAAACTGTACCTGCAGGAAACATGGATGCACACATCACTGGAAATTACAAAACGGAATACAATTCGAGGTGTTCAGAGATGGATTTCTCCGGATGTTTGTTGACGGGATCCATCATCAACCACTGATATTGGCTCTGGACGGGAAGGGACCGGAGGGTCTGAATACCCGGGCAATCGGAGCATTCCATGTATTGCGTAAATTGCGGGATTTCTGGCCTGACATCTTAAAAAAAGCAAGCAGTCATAATAAGACCCTTTTCTGTGATGAATGGGTACCGGAATCGTTTCGGGATCGCATGTCGTTTCCTTTCGAAGGGACAAGTATTTACATCGCAAAACAATACTGCACCCTCTTCCCAGACATTGGGATACCATATGATACCGCATCCCGCGTGAAGATCATTAACCGCTTCAATATGAGGGGTGCTGACTATCTGGAATTCCTTTCCAGAATTCGTGCGGCTTTCCTGGATTGCATGACCAAACAAGAGTTTACAATACAAGCTATAAGGCAGTTTGATAATCCGCAATACATCCTTCCTTATGATCCGAAATTGATTGCATTGCCCCGCCCTGGAATGGATTATGGAACCGGGTATTTACCGGCAGAGCGAACAATCAGCATTGTGCTGGACAAATGCTTCTATCATCCGAAAGCTGCTAAGAAATTTTCTGAATGAGTAAATAGATGAAGAACAAAATGGATGAAAAATGAATTTAAAAACACTCTGCTTTATTCCCTGCTGCGGAGCAAAAAGGCCGGGGGCTGCTCACAAATCCGAACAAGAATTGTGGTTCGAGAAAATGGGCATTGATACTGCTCTTTTTCTGAAGGGGAGAAAAGAGATGGCTAATTCAATAAAGTCCAACATGCCTACAAAAGCACTCGACCTTTACACGGGAAATTTCTATCAGCCGCTGGATAAAAAAATCATCAATCGGGAAATCAATTCGGGAAATCTCCGTGTATACATCATATCTGCCGGTTACGGGCTGGTAGATGCAAATGAATTAATTCATGATTATGATGCGCAAATGAAGAGCAAAACAGCTCGCATGTGGCGAGATTATGGGCTTGTTGGTATCATCGCAAGAGTGATACAAACCTTGAGACCTGATCAGGTTTTTGGTTTTTTTTCTGGCTATTCGTATTGGAATCCAGCCAGCTCAAATTACCGGTATTTTTTTTCGGAAGCCCTGAAATCTGCAATGAAAGATGGATATCATCCTATTCATGCAGGGTGTTTCTATAGAGCTGATGGCCTTGGGCAAACGAAGATTCCGAAATCATTAGGATTGTGTTTCCAGGAGGCACTGGGAAAAAATTTTTCAAATGACTTTCTCTTACGAATGAGAAACAATCCGCATCCTTTTCCTGGAATGGCTCCCGTAATTGTCAGGTATGAATCCTTTAGCGGGGAAGTGTTAATATGCAGGGAAGTGCAATAAACAAGCAAAGTGACCTTGATCGTTTTTATACTCTTGAGAATTTCTTAAAACCCTTTTGAACCGTCAGTACTTTATAGTCATCGATCGATCACTAATCAATGAGCACCTTCAGCAATTTTGCCTTTAAACGCGAATATGAACACATAGCCGAGTTAGGGGATCGATTAGGCGAGGTAGAAAAATTAGTCCGACACAACGCTTGAATTGAGTTTCCGGGAGAAATCAATCTTCATATTGCTCGCAGCTTCGCATCGGATCGCCTTTAACTTCTCATTCCTTGCAGAATGTTTCATATTATTCGTTAACGCGAAGTGAAAAAGGCATGATTGGAGATATTCAGAAGATTTTTCTTATTTGTATTCATAAATTAAACTTATATGAACAATAATAATGAGAGGAAATACCGAGATTTAACAATAAAACTCGAGATTGAACCTTCTTTTAGTCATCCTCTATGTATAAGAATTAATAAGGAGGCAATAATTTACAAAGGTAAACTTGAAATAACTCCATTCCAATACGGAATCGGAAAAATTCATAGCGGAAAAATCCCAATATCAGAGTCATTTTTTGATAATTTGATTGGACATCTGAATTTATCTCAAATAATCACAAAACCAAAAGACAATTTAATGGGATATGATGGAACAACGTACATTCTCACAATAGATGGTAGTCTGTATCATGCAAAGTATCGGTGGTGGGTAAAGTGTCCACCAGAATGGGCAACATTAGGTAATTTTACTGAATATATAATTGGTTATGTAAAGGCTCAAAATGATATAATCACGGAAGAACTAAAAAATGGAGCAATCTTAACGGAAAAGACGGATTTTCATAATTCGAAACCAGATTTTTTATTTACATGGTGAAGGGATATTGGAACTTCCAATTATTTTAATAACTCCGTAGAAATTCCTGAGATTAAGATAGAACCTAACATCAGCGAGCAATACCCCGTCGCTATAATTATTTAGGATGATAACGAGGGTTCATCAGAATGAAATAACGAAGAGTTTATAAAACATTTTCCGATATGTCAATTATCAAAGCACTATTTACTGCAGAAAAAAATGCTCTCTCGCTCTTAATCGAATCAGCATCATAAGCCTATTTTTGGATAAGATGAAAATGAGGCTCTTAAGGAATTTTTCAATCAGAGTGAAAATAAAAATTCTATACAGGAATTCAACAGCGCCAAATAATGTGTGATTCAAAAAAGATTCAGTTCGCCCCGAAAGGTTCGCATCCACTCCATTTTCGTCAGCTCCTCCTGCACATCCAATGCTCTCCCATTCCGTTCGGTTTTCACATCAGGGGGGCTGCTTTCTGCCGGGGAATCGTGCCCATACTGGCAGCCACGCTCACTCGCCTGATCCCTCCTGCTGTTCACTTCAAGCTCCACAGCGTGCTTATCTCTCGTTAATTGGGTATCAAAAAGAATAACGATTGAATTATCGTGAGTCCTGATAAAAGGAAATAATTCTTACAAATACCACCGATTATCTCTGTAATTTACGCTCTCTTTGATAATAGAGTATATTTTTTCCATAGTAATCGGTGTGTAATTGATCATTTCACAGCTTACATTTACCCGTTTTCTATGGATATCAATAAATGGAGTATTAACGTGGGTGTGGCCGTGTATGATCCATCCGTCATTAAACCATCTTGTATTATCATCGGGATTATGAACAACTAAAAATTTTAGATCTCGATATTTCATAGTAAACTGTCTATCCCACTGTTTCTGGTCATGATTCCCCTTTGCTATTGTAATTCGCCCGTTTAAGAATTTTTTATATCTAAACAAGCCAAAATCCCCGAGGCAATAGACTCGATCATATTTTCCCACAATATAGTTCCAGTTAGAGATTAATTTTGCATGCATTTCGTGTAGATTTCTAAAACAATCTCCTCTACACCATTTAAGCATATTAGCATGTCCAAAATGCATATCAGAAATAAAAAAAACCCTTTTTCCATTGATAATTTTCCCTCCCTTCTGGATTCTCTGCCCAATAAAAAAATAATAAATTTTATACGATAATTTACGACTAAATTTTGACATAATTTTAGGATTTCCTTTTAAAAATTATGAAGGTATTCGAAGTATCACTCACGGTTCTTTGGTCTTTTTTCTCATCCGTTTTTTCAATTTGTTCATTAAGTACTTTAGAAAAATCTTCTGGAATTTGTTTCTGCTTGTCCTCATTTTGTGTAGCGATATACTCTTGAATTGTTATTATTTGGACTCGAGAGAGTTTTGGGACTAATAAAACGAGATCTGACAGTAGGGATTCTTTATTTTGATTTAAACAGGCTTTTATTATATCAAACGTTTTTTCTCTCACAGTCTTCTTTTTTAATGCTTCTGTCACGAACACTTCGATAAATATTGAGACTTTTGAATTGATAATTAAGTATTTCATTTCAATGTCATTGAAAAGGAGCCTTAATGCGGCCTTATATTCGTCATCGGTAAGAGCATTCAAATTTTTTAGAAGAGCATTATAGTCTTTTGTCCATTTTGAATATATGATTTGAAGGAATTTGTGTTGATTTTTGGCTAAAAATGCATTCAAATCATTTATCTCTTCTTTTTTCGGCGATTTTATTCCCTTAATCTCATCAAATAAGAAATTCGCTATTTCCTCTTGATCAAATTTATTCAATACTTTTTCAAGAAGAGCTGCTTTTGGTTTTAGACTAAAATTATTTTTAATGCCCGCTGCGATATGGTGTGTTAAACTTCCATAAGGTACGGTTTTGAACAATAAATCCATTTTTTCCTGAAATAACGATTGATTGATTTCAAGAAAATTCTCAGTGTTGGGCGATTCGATATTTTCTAATAGTATTTCTTTCTTGTATATTTTGTTAGACAGGTAATTATCAAGTTCAAGTGCGGCATTTCGGAAAAGACACTTCTCTTTCAGGTCATGGGAATAATCTCCACCGAAGACCCAATTTTCATAGGGAGAACTGATATCTAGAGTAATGTTCGTTACCGTTTTTGATTTGGTATTTATCTGGATCAAATGCGGTGAATGAGGGGGTGTTGGATAGCAATAAATTGGATATTTTAATGCCACGGGATTTAGATTATAAAAGTAGGTATCAAAAAGACAGGTTGACCTGAAGACATCCGGTATCAATGATAATATTCCCTTTATCGTTGTGCGAATATTACTTTGGGACCCGGAAATAACGATTGATTTTATTTCCTTTGGCTTTAGAAATTCATTTATTACAAAATTGACTATTTTTTTGATTTCTAATATATTCCATTCGTGAACAGATTCAACCATCGTCTGTTCGAACGCATTGATTTTTTCTGTTTCCAATGAAATTTTCAGCGGAGCAACATTCAGATCTTCCCGTTTCCCCAAGGCAAGTGCATCAGGAAGTGTTTTAACAAATTTTTCCTGACAGAGATCAAATATCACGAATGGGTTAAAATGGATTTTCTCAATGTCTTTTGAAGAAAAGATAAAACTATGCGCAATATACGCCCCTTTGCGCCCAAATTTATCAACATAAGGAAGTGGGGTGATTTGCGTTGTTACGTATTTTTCACCCAATTGAAAAAATATGAGTTTTTCTGGATTTTCTTCAGCAAAAGTATACCCCACCCGACCTTCAATATCCTCACTTTCAGATTCAGATACTCGGTCTTTTGAATAAAAGAGGGTTTGAAATCCCCCAGTATTTGATGGGGAGTCGGATTTTTCAACGTTTCCGTAGATATGTTGACCTGCACTTATCTCAATCATCATTCATTCCTTTGAACAGTCTGAATCCAAAGTAATAAAGACGTTCATTTTGCTTGATTTTTGTAACTAGATCCTTACATGGGTCCAAGACGTTTGGGTAAAAATGAGATCGTGGAGCTCCAAGGCCCGCATACTTCTCTCCATCTCTTACCCATTCAATAATTCCGTCTTTCATCAACGAGAATTGACTTGGAGAATTTGAAAACCTTGTGAATTTTTTCCAAATTTTTTTTGCAGGATATGAAATGTCAGATGGGCATGAAAAAAAATCATCCTCACTGATTATCTTATAAATATTCCTCCATTCCTTGACAGTTGGAATTTGATAACCGTCACCAAACCATTTTGCGAATGATTGGACTTCTCCGATGTGTAATCCTGTGATAAACAATCGTTCATAGTTTCTTTTTGAAAAATGTTGAAAAGATATGCGAGGATTAGAGGCTAAAATTTCATTATACCAAGAATCTCCATAATTATTGACTTGAGTGATGAAGGTTTCATACTGGACTTTTGTAATAGGCCAGAGTGTAAGGAATCCAATTTTTTCTATCTTTAATAATGGAAAATGGGTTTTCTCGTCAGTTACAACGGTTATCAAATCATCAGATAAGAGAGACATAATAACCTCCCTTCAATGGATGGTATGGTTTGAGATCGTCTTGTTCAACCCATTTTTTCATGTTAGGTTCATAGTGAAGGACTGTCGCTTTGGATTTCTTTGAACGAGCGACTTTCTCCTCATCAATTTTAACAATTTCGGAAGGGTAGTGTTTAAAAAATACCCCTTGAGAATTATCTTTGAAAATAACAAAACCCTTATAATTCTTTAATGATGGATAGATAGGAAATCCTAATAATTTTCCATGTTTTGGATTATCGCATCTTAACAAACCGGTTATTTCATTTTCACAAGATGGATCCGGACATCTGATTATATCAGACACGATGTGTTTTCTGAACGTTTCCATCTCGTCTCTCTCTAATTTTTCCCATTTGATATTATTATGTTCAATAATTTGAATAATATCGGGGGTATGCGTTCCAGTATGAGAAAGAGAATTTACTTCTTGTTTTTCTGTTTTCTCCATTGTAGCAGTTATGTTTCTTCCATATGCAGCAATTTTTATTGAATAATCCTCCAAATTCGAGGAGATGAGTGAAATACCATCTTCATCAATAATTGAATATCCAGGATTATCCCAATAATATGGGAAAAAATCCAAGCCGGTAATTTTCACTGAAAGGATGCGATTGTGCAACTGTAATAATTGGTCATCAAAGTCATCTTTTTCAATCTCTGTTCCCAGTTCAACATTTCCACGCATCGAATTTCCAACGTTAATAAAAACAATATTTTGGAAGGATGGGTGTATTTTCCAATCTTCAAGATCATAGATAATTCCGGATCCGATAACTACTATTGTTGCTTGTGTAATTTGGTTTAATATCGGAGAGATAAAACTGCCTTTTTTATTATTATTTTTCCGCCATGAACCCACATTCTCTTCAAAATTATCAATATTATACTCTTGTGGGTTGCTTAAAAAAAACAATTTTTTTTCGATACCTGCAGGAGTGTTCTGAAATATTTTCTTTGCCAAATCTACAATAGTTGGCCAAAATTGTTCGGCACTCTCACTGGCATCAAGTACTACTACAATATTTTCAGATTTTGGAACTGAAAATTCAACAAATTGTTCTTCCATGATCTCATTATCGAAACTATGTAGTGTTTACCCGAATCTGATCATCGTCAATACCTACGAAGAATGTTGTATTTGTTGCCCCGTTATACTCTGCTAACAATACTTTTTTCGACAGTTCTTTCATCACTTCATCTTCTATTGAGGTGGTCACCGATCGGCCCCCAAATTCTGCAATTTTTTCACCATTCTTTTTAACGATATAATCAATAACTAAATCAGAGAATTGCAGTGAAAAGTTTTTTGGCTTGAAACGATCTTCAAAATCATCTTTTATTCGTTTGAAATTCGATTTTACTATCTCTTTTTGAATATCTGAATTATTTATATAATTAAATGGAATGATATTGTTTCCAATACGGTTTAATAATTCAGGTCTTGAAATTTCAAACATAAAGAAATTTTCAACTGCGGTTCGGAAATGATTATGAACTTTTTTCTGTTGTTCTTGTGGCGAACTTTTTTCAGATAATATTGTATCAATCTTCTCTCTTTCGTCAATCATATTCCCGCGACTGTTTGTTGTTCTCGTTCCAATATTCGATGTGAATATAATCACGGTTTCGGTAAAGAAGACAGTTTGTCCTCTACTGTCTGTTAATCTGCCTTCATCGAGAATTTGAAGAAACATATCCATGATTTTAGGATGCGCTTTCTCAATTTCATCAAAAAGAACCACTGAAAATGGCCTCTCTCTTACAGCATTAGTGAGGAGCCCGCCTCGTTCATATCCCACATATCCCGGGGGGGAGCCGATAAATTTTGAGACAGTGTGTTCTTCCTTAAATTCGCTCATGTCAAATCTGATAAATGCCTCCTTTGATCCAAAGAGAAATTCTGCAAGATTTTTTGCAAGAAATGTTTTCCCCACACCTGTTGGTCCTGCGAAAAAGAGAACCCCTTTCGGCTTCGATGGAGTTCCAGATGACATTCCAGATAGGCCTGCTCGAGCAAGTGTAAGTGTATCAATCACTCTTTGTACGGCTTCGTCTTGGCCCCTCACTCCTTTTTCATCTGTGAACCATTCAAATGCACCATCAATTTTTTCAATATCCAATTTCCCCCAATAATCTTCCTGTTCTCCAATACGGTATTTATTGATTAATTGTTTGATCTCCTTATTTCCAAGCTGATTATTACTCTTGATTTCCGATGCGATTGTGTCTAGGTCTCTTAAATAAAGCCCATCCGACAAATCTGTGATAAGATCAAGATATTTGTGTTCACCCAAACGATGTTTCAAATAGGCCTTCCGGTCTTCTTTATCTGGAATAGGTATTGAAATAACAGTTGTTTTGGGAGAATTGGTATAGAGCTCAACTGGGATCATGGTATCTCGGAGGGCCACCATGATGAATCGGTTATTGGAAGAAATGTTGTCAATTATTTTTTCAAGACGTAAAATTATCTCCATTTCATCTGGGCCGTAAGTATTTTTATATGAGACAAGTTTATCGAGGTAAAAAATTACAGCCAGGGTATTTTCATTTGGGGAAATTAGGTATTTTTTCTCCCACTTTGCCAATGTTTGTGTAGGTTCAACTCTCTGTTGGTTTTCTCCCGAATTATTTTTTGATTGGTTCTGTTCCTCAAATATTCGTTCCTGTCCGACAGTATCATAAAAAATAATTCTATTATATCTCTTTTTCCAGAGATTCCGAATTAATTCGGTCAGGTTTTCATATACAATATCGTTAGAAGGAACAATGTATCGGTCCCGAACATTGCCATGGAGAATGATGACTTGGCGCTGTTCAATTGCCATCATCAGATTCTGAATCCAAACGGACATGGGATAACTCTCCTATTTTGGTATGTTTGTTCTTTCAACCACTTGAACAATTTCAAATGTTTTTCGAAGTAAATTTAATTTTGCTTGTGAAATATTGAGATCCTTAGAAATAAATACTGGGATTCGTTTATATTTTTTCTTCCTTTCAATATCTTCATCATTTTTCAATTTCATTACCAGCTCAGCTACGTCTTCATTTGTGGCAGATAATATGATAATCACATCAAAATCAACGGGTCGTTTTATTTTGAACCAATTGAGAGAGAGCACACCATTACCATAATTATAAAAATTCTCTGAATCTCCAAGAATTAGGTTGACTTTAATTACCTGTTCAATAAAATTCTTATTACTTTTACAATTTCGACACACTGCAAAGACACGAGAGTTGAGAATCGGAATTGATGTTTTCGGATTGGTAATGTTACAATGATGTTGATAAAAGGTTGATGCTAATGACGGTGATTGAGGATACTTCTGGTATTTATGAAGACACCTAATACAATAGAGATTCGACTTTTGTTTTTGTTCAACAATCCCCATTTCGATTTTTTTAATAGCTTCAAATATCAATTCATTTGGCCATTCAGGCCCATCATGGTTTGCCAAATTGATGAGTGGATTCCATGCTCTAACATCCTGAATCTCACCGAGTACATTGATAATAGCATTTATATTACTTGATAAAGTGAACCATTTATCATCTGATAGACTATGTGATGGATGTTTGTTCTGAAAACGAAATTCTTTCAAGTTATTCGATAACAATTTAATTAAGGGATCGACTGCATCAGGACCCATTTGTTTAAGGTCATCCCATTGGTCATTTGCGATAAAAAAATTGATTTTTTCTTCAATGTTTTCTGGTTTCCACCCAAGTTTACCTAGTGTTTTTCCCGCAGCAATTTTTATTTTAAGGTTCGGATCATCGATTTTTTGAATAAGTGGCGCAATCGCATCGGGGTACCCGAGTTCTCCTAATGATTTGATACTGGATTCCTGTATTGAAGCATCCTGATCGTGTAATCCTGAAAGGAGTAGTGGTAGTGCAGGGATTCCCAGTTTTACTAATTTTTCCCAACGTTCATACGCAAAATAGAAAATTGCTTTGTCAGATTCACTTTTTGGAGTCCATCCCTGTTTATCGAGTTGGGATGCAGCATTTCTTCTTGTATCTCGTGATGAATGTGTTAATTTTTGATATAATCCTTCAACATTTGGTTTGGGTTGAGCTGATCCAGAAGTTACTGTTTTTTTCAATCCTGAGCATTTATGAGATTCTGGTATCTGGTGATTTCCACAAAATTTTTTTCCGCATTTTCTGCAGATAAACGGCATTCCACTAATCGGTTTGTTACAGTAGTAACATTTCGTCATTTTATTTCTCTCGACATATTCTATTATCTCAAAAGGATTTGAATAATATTTTTATTTGTATCAAATTTGGTAACAACCCCAGATGGTTAACCATTTATTGTAACCCCAAGGGGATTGATTTTTTTATTTTAAAAATCCGCATTTCTTCGTTTATATCCCCATTTTCATCGATAATGATGATATATCTTGCCATACTCCTGTGGAATCAAAGATTTGATTCATCCCAAGTTTGCCACTGAACTGATAAAAGTGTTCTTGGTTTAATCTAATTATGCACAAAAAACCAAGAACACATGAAATTGTTCCCAATCAGAATATATCCTTTCCTATCGGAACCATTCATGCAGTTGAAAAATTACATCAGATTTTGAATTTTGGGGAGATATTCGGGAAACACAAGAAGAATGGTGTAGATATCAACAAATTGTTTCAAGCCCTCATCAGTTACAGACTGAATGAGAATTTCAGCATAAAACGGGCTCACGAATGGATCAACCGAGAAGATGTCCTTGAGCGATTCGATCTTAAGCCATTTTCAGAAAGGACACTCTACCGTTTTCTGGAAACGATAGGCGCAAACAGAGGAGAGATTATTTCCGATATCCAGGACATCCTGTTTGAAAGATACGACTTTGAGCATACCGACATCAATATGGACTGGACCAGTATAGTCCTGCACGGAACCGAAGCGAAACTTGGAAAATATGGATACAGCCGTGATCACCGGCCTGACAAAAAACAGATCACACTGGGCATCAGCGAACTTGCTGATCCAATAAATATTCCCATTGGTCTCACCGTTGAACCTGGCAATACCAACGATCAGAAGCATTTTAAAAAAACCTACCTGCAGGTCAGGGATAGGCTAAAAAAAGGCTCCCTTGTAATTTTCGATAAGGGCGCGAACAGTATCACGAATACTGCAATGATCCGTGCAGACAATCTGCAGTATATTACTGCAAAGAAGCTCAACACAAGTGACGATCGACTAATTTCGAAATTTGAGGAATATTCTCCGGTTACGATAGATGCAGAAAAAGGAATTCGAGGAGTTAAATTCCCAAAACCGAACAGCGTGAATTATCTCTATTTTTCGGAAAACCTTCAAAAAGAACAGTTGGAATCAAGAGCCAGAAAAATAGTGAGGCAGATTCACGAAGCAAAGGATATACAGAAAAGCATCGATCATGGTAAACAACTGCCCAAACGGTTCAGGATCAATAATCTGCTGATTGATGTGGAATATTCCATCCAGACAAGACTGATTGAACTATCCGAAGATGAGGCGGTAAAACTACTTGAAGAGAACATTATAACAGGTAGAGAAGGATTTTTTTGTCTGAAATCGAGTAAGAATTTGACACTTGCCGAGGCTCTCCTGACGTACCGGAAAAAAGACTCAATCGAGAAGATTTTCAATTCTCTGAAGAACGAAATAGAAATCAAACCATTGAGAGTATGGACTGATAACAGCATTTATGGCGCGCTAATCATTGGGTTTATTGCTCAGCTGTTCGTCTCCCTGATGAGATATGAAATATCTGAACTCAAGCATATTTCCACGAAATTCATTAAAAAATCTTTATCGAATTTGACAGTCACTGTGGATTCGTGGGAACGTAAGGTCAAAAAATATGTCTACTCCAACTTCGATGCCATTAACTCAATAATTCTAAGGTCAAATTGGGGTATTTCATCCGCGCATCCACACTGAATTCGTGAACTGTCAAATTGATTTTCCTGACAAAAAATTGCTGGCGATAGGTGACACCTTTGACATGTTATGGATCAAACTGGCAAACTTGGGATTCATGATAATTTCGACGGATTATACCTGAAAAATGGTTTTAATCGCCAATAAAATATCTCTGAATTTGTATTTTTTAAAAAAAGTGTTCTGGGTTCATTCAGCGTTGTAGAAGGTGGGACAATTATTGGATTTTTTGTCATTATCTCCTTAATTTTCACAAATTGCCACTTCAATGAATAAGCGATTGAAATTCTTTCAGTTAAAAATTAAATGTTCCCTTCACTACCATACTTTACTTCTTCTTCCCCTGATCCGCCTATCTCGTCTTTACGAATTTTTTTCGGATTAGGAACTTCAGATACCCGTTGGAATTTAGTATGGACACCAAAATTTTTCTTAAGATCCTCAGATATCTTCTCAAATTCACTCATACATCTTTTATCAATAATTGCAGAATCTGCTTTAATTTCTTCTAATGAAAGATAGAATGTAATATTGCCTTGGGAAAACGTATCGACGGTGTATTTAATCCGACTCTCTTTTCCAATGCCTTCGACTGATTGTTCCACCTCTTCAAAGCCCATCGATTCGCAGACTTTTTTGAGAGATTCCAGTACATATTGCCTTTTTTGATCTTCTACCTCTAACTCTTGTGCTTCCTTGGTTTTCGTTTCTATTCTTTTTTGCATTTGAGTGAGAGATTTGGAAAGATCTGAATATTTGCTCTGTCCTAGAACATTTTTTAAATTATCAAATTCTTTATCAATTTTTTTAGTTTCTCCTTCAAACCAGGGTAACAATACCTCCTTATTCTGTTCATACTTGCTAAAAACCTCTGAAATGTTATCAATTGATTTTATATGGTTTTTGAGATGCTCATCGACTCTTTTCGTCAGCTGTGCTGCATCGGTGAGTTTTTTAGTTTGGAGGAATTGATCAATTTTATTGATATCCTTTGCAATGTTATTCACTCCATCCAAACTATCCCATTTTATTATTAATTCTTTATTTTCTTCAAATGTTGCTTTCACATCAGTGAGTTCAGTGAAGATGTTATTCGCCATCGCATCCGCTGTTTTTGTTAAAGTTTTTGTGAGATCCTTGAGGAAATGCTGTCCCCTTTCTCGTTCAGAATGTATTTTCCCAAGGTGGTGTTGTAATGATGCATTTGTTCTACTTTTTTCATCATTTTCAATGATTTTTAGAACATTCTCCATCCATCTTTCTGCATTTTGCACGGGCTCACTGAAGGTTTCTTTCAATCCTTGGGGGGTGTTTTTTAATAATTCTTTAAGACTATTGGCCGTGGTATTGATGACTTTTTTTTGTTGGTTAATATTTGAGAGAAGTCGGTTTTGTTCTGCTTTTTCCTGTCGGATACGTTCTTTCTCTTGCCGGATTCGTTCCCTTTCTCGTTGCGCTGCCTGAATTCTACGTAATCTTTCTTGTTCAATGTGATATGGACTCACCTTAATACCGCTCATAATAAATATAATTATAAAATATGGAATTATATCCTTTGTGTAAGTTAATTATCATCTGAATGAATACAATGGTCTTTCTGATTACTAAAAAAAGGTAAAATTGTTGATTCAGAATGAATTCCAATAATTTTCAGCTAAATATTGCTGCAGAACTGCCAGAATCGGTGGTAAATGGGCCAGGAATACGCTATACAATTTGGGTCCAGGGATGCCCCTTTAGTTGTCCTGGGTGTTTTAATCCCGATTTTCAACCATTAATCGATAATACATTAGTTCATATCTCAACCCTTGCTCGTCGGATTCTATCTGTCAAGACAATTGAAGGAGTGACTTATTCAGGAGGTGAACCTCTCATGCAATGTGAAGCACTTATAGAATTAAATAAAATATTAATGAAAGAAGGACTTTCACTTGTGAGTTATTCTGGATATACACTTGAAGAATTACAAACCAAAAATAATCCTGCTATCACCGAATTCCTCTCCCAGATTGATATTTTAATTGATGGGCGATATCAGGAGGAAAAAAAAGCAAATCTTTTATGGAGAGGGAGCAGTAATCAGCATGTTCATTTTCTTACAGATCGTTATTCAGAATATAAAACAAAAATCGATGCCGGAGGAGAAATTGAACTTATTGTGGGGAATGATAATATTACATATTCAGGAATGCTCCAAAACGAAATTTTAAGCAAACTGCAAAATTTAATGAGATGAGGGAGATGTCTGGATGTTATGCCCATTTTGTTTAAAAGAAAATACAATCACAAAAGTTGAGGAAGGGGGCAGAACAAAATATGTATGTTCTGAACATCCAGAACCAACAATCCCAATAATTTATGCAGAGAAAGATAAACTCCCGCGGGACCTTATCAGTGCAATTGGTTTTCGAGGACATGGAAAAAGTGCATATTTTACTTCGCTCTTTGCAAGCCTCGATTCTCTTTCTCATCCAGACATTTGGCCCCGGTTCTCGTATAATCCAGTCAATGAACAAAGTCTGGATATTGTATATTCGAATGTGAAGGCATTTAATGAAGGCAAGCTGCCAGCTGCAACTCCTGTAAATTTTCCCATTCCCACTATTGTTGAATTTTCAGACATGCCAAAATTCAAAGACCGGTTTCTAATATTTTATGATACTGGCGGTGAAAACTTTGAACGGGCAAGCAGATTAATTAAAAATGCAGAATTTGTCAAAAAGAGTCAAACCGCGATTTTTTTTATCAGTCTCAACGATATTAATTATAACCCCCGGGAAATGCACCGGTTGCTATCAGTCTATATTCAAGGTCTGAAAGAGATTGGAGGGAACCCAAAAGAACAACAACTTCTCATTGTTCTGACCAAAGGGGATCTCCTCTCGAAAAAATTGGAAGAATATCCAGCAATAGGGGAATATCTCATAAAGGGAAGTGTGAAAGATCCACGATATTCGAATATTCGGTCTCAAATGTCTGAAATGAAGAAGATATCAAAACATCTGAAACATTTTTTAGAAGACGATATCGGGGCAGGTTCTTTTATTCAGCTGGGACGAAAGAATTTCAAGAATGTAGAATTTTGCATTATTTCTGCATTGGGTTCGGCTCCAACGGGGGACCAGTTAGATATTAAAGCAACCCCAAAACGAATTTTTGATCCAATCATTTGGGTAATGTATAATTCAACGAGCTTGATTCCATCATTTTTTTTTAATAATATTAAATCAGTTCCAAATCAAGCAATAACTACAATTAAAGGGTTAATACAAGGCCATAAAGGATATAGTAAAGCCATTTTTACAATTGTCCTTCTTGCCACGATGTTATTAATTGCAACACCTATTGCTTCGACGTATTTCAAACAATATCTACCAAATAATCCCGCGACTGAAAATACGTATTCCTCATATATTTTGGAGGGGGATAAATTTTTTGAAGAAGGTAGGTATAATGAAGCAATCCAAAAATATAACGCGGCTTTGGCAATTAACAATAATTCTGTGAGTGTTTGGGAAAGAAAAGGGGATGTTTACAGAATTTTAGGTGAAAATGATGTTTCCAAATTGAGTTCAGCACTTTCATCATATGAGGTAGCAAAGAATCTCGATCCAAAAAATTTCCAAATACTTAAGAAAATCGGGGATCTTTATACTGACAATAGAGACTATGTTAATGCATTCCATTATTACAATGATGCAATCTCTATAAAATCTGACTTTAAAAATGAAATGCCAACGTTCATTGGATATTTATTTAATGAGGCTACATTTTATAAGAACAAAAAGGATTTCGACAATGCATTAAAAATTTATGATGGAATACTCACTTATGAACACCTGGATATTGATTCAGAACAAATAGCATTGTCAGAAAAGATTACCTGTTTATTTGAATTAGGACGAAATAGAGAGGCTATCGAAACGAATATTATCTTCAATCGTAAATTTAATCCTAATCAATATATCTCATGATCGTGATAAGAATAACCATTTCGTAAAAATTAATAAGTAGATATTGTTTAATCTTATTTGACGGTGGTAAAGAATCCAGATCCGAGTATGATGAAGCTGAAAATGACAATAATTAGGAAAAGACCTATCGGAATAGCAAAAAATAAAATAATATTCTTCATTGATGTCGCTACGAAAGGAATTTCTCCTTGATTCATTTTCGTTGAGGTTGAGTACGCATTATATATCCCATATATCCAAATCGCAATCGCAACAAGGAGTAATAATCCTGAAAGCATTGCACTAATCGCAAAAACAACCAGTATCACATCACCTTTGAATACTTGCCCATTATATGCCTGGCCCAATCCAGGGATGAGTGCGGACAATATTGCAGACCAAGTTGCATCTTTTGGCATAATCATGCATAGAGAAAAAGAAGTATTATTTGTTTTCTTTTGCATGTGTTAGCAATAAAATCCCCAGTATAGGAAATTATGATGAGAGCAATTATCACACTCCCCCGTCCGTGCGTAACGACAGGGAAAGGCAAGTATCCCACTCTCTCTGCATACTCTGGGCCTCCAATCCATAACCCTAATCTTTTCTTAAACTAACTTCGTTTGAATGATATCCCCTGCGTCCCGCTATCGTGGCTGCCTTCTTGGATAGGCCGTTGGCGATGCACTTGGCACAACAGTTGAGTTTTGCCCGCCCGGGACCTTCGAGCCAGTGACAGGGATGAAAGGCGGCGGGCCGTTTGATCTCCTCCCGGGCCAGTGGACCGATGACACATCTCTTGCACTCTGTCTTGCCGAGAGCCTGATCGAGAAGCAGGGCTTTGATCCAGTCGACCAGCTTGAACGGTACTGCCGCTGGTTCAATGAAGGATACCTGAGCAGCAACGGCACCTGTTTCGATATCGGCACGACGACCCGGAAGGCACTCCAGCGCTTCATGCTGTCAAGAGAACCCTATCCAGGGATTGCAGATGAACGGTCCGTGAGCAACGGCTCGCTCATGCGGCTTGCACCCGTCCCCATGTTCTATGCCAGGGACCCGGCAGAGGCAATAGAGATGTCCGGCCTGAGTTCAAAGACAACCCATGCATTACCCATCGTCGTTGATGCATGCAGGTATTACGGTGGGCTGATTGTCGGAGCCCTCACTGGTGCATCGCGTGACGACCTGCTCTCACCCAGGTATGCACCAATTCCTCATTACTGGCAGGAGCATTCACTTCACGAAGAGATAGATGCTGTCGCTGCGGGATCGTTTCTCCGGAAGGAGCCGCCAGAGATCCAGGGACGGGGATATGTGGGAAAAGCAATGGAATCGGCACTCTGGGCGTTTCGGTCGAGCCATTCCTTTGAAGAAGGATGCCTGCTTGCAGTCAACCTTGGTGATGATGCGGACACAACCGGGGCGATATATGGGCAGTTAGCAGAGGCGTTCTATGGAGAAGAGGGAATACCTGCGGAATGGTTGGATGTGCTTGCTAAGAGGGAATTGATTAAGGGGTTTGCGGAGGGGTTGATGGCCGAAGATGAGGTATATCCACTCCGTACCGAGCGGGAGCCAATATTAATTTAATTGGACCGAAAATCTTTCCATTCCTGTTCAATTTCATCAACTTGATCGGCACGAATAAGTATGCGTTTCCGATCCGATACTCGCGTTCTTACATGGATATAATTATTACAAAATTGACATTTCTTTTTCGCCTTCGGGAAAACAGATAATGTTTTATTACAATATGGACAAATGGGGACTTTTTCAGCATAATTATATGAAAATGATACTTGAGAATCGTCTATTTCTGGAATAATTTTAATGCCTTGTTTTTCTTGTAATTTCAGTTCCATTTTTATTTTAGAATTAGCTATGATAAGTATATTCTTAATTCTCAGCTTTGTTGCTTCTTCTTTTATTAAAATTTCAAATGTTTTTGGTTGATCTCTAATTTCATGGGGTAGTGAATAATTATAAAAAATTGGATATTCTCTTGGATTTTGAGGTTTGATGGGTTTTGAAATAATCTTCCTCGTTGAAATTGCTTTTTTATTTTCTCTCTCAATTAAAACTTCAGCGACTTTTTCTTTAAACAATGAAGGATAATATTTAAAGTATTTTCTACTAGAAAATCCTATTAATTTTCCGAGATACATTAAATCATCTAGACTTAAATCCAGATTATAATTCCACTTTGCGTAAATTAGCTCTTCGATATTCATTGGGTAGTCTTCCAAGGGACTACTAATTTCTTTTAACGTTTTTACATCATTTTTTTTCATTGCAGAGAAAATTATCGATTCTATCGAACAGTGCTCAAAAAATGTATATTTATGAAATTTTTGTAATATTCGAATTGTTTTTATAGCATTATTATAATCTCCAAATACTAGATGTCTTTCCAATCCATAGAAAAATAAAAAAATATACCCAATATCTATATCTTTTGATATGTCCGATAGCCAGTTTAAATAGATATATCTTTGAGGTGGAGTTAGTTTTTTGTAGGAGGGATAATAATCAATTGAATCTAGAGGATCGACATCTGGATCATATTCAACTGGTAATCGAATGTCAATTAGGCTAGGTTCTTTCTCTCTCGAAAGTGAAATATTTTTAAAGGAAGAATTAAATTTCTTCTCCCAATTACCATATGTTTTGGAATTCTTTCGAGTAACTTGTACTTGGGAATTAGTTTTTGATTTACTTAGATCTATACAAAATCCACTCAAATCCAAGGTAAATTGATCAACATCATAATCAAAGAATGTTCTTTCTCCATCAGAAATCCATAGTAAATCTACAATATCTTGATTTATATTGAACTTTGAAAAAAAATTTTCGACAATAGTATTCACAATTTGGAATTATTTTTCATATTCCTATAAAAAATTAGTTCATATCTTTACTACTGTGCAAATAAAATACACCTACTTTCAAACGATAAATATAACAAAACTCTAAGTTTTATTATACTGTGAAAAGATGGTTAATGTTTACTGTGCTCCACTAGGATCAGGCCTCGAACACTGCCTTGAGGCATTTAAAATTAGTTTATAAAAGAATCCGTTCAAGACCCGGTTGATTGTCCCATTACTCCCTAAATTGACGTTTATTAAGAATAAAACGATGTGGTCAGGTTCGATAAGAACGGCGATATGAGTGTTACAGCAAGAAAATTATTAAATGATAATAAGAGAAGGAGAATAATTAAAGAAACAAAAGAAGATATCTATTTATATTCTCTTTCTTTAGGCAGATACTCTTGATGAACCATTCTCCTTTGTAACCCTATAGATTGTATCAACAAATCCTTCGAGTTCCTTTTCATGGGATACCATGATGATCTGTTCACACTCAGTGTCACGCAAAATATCCCGGAGTTTGTAGAGTTGGCTGGAACTCAACCCATCAGTAGGTTCATCAAGAATGAGTAGACTTCTCCTTAGTGTCGGGACTTCCTGCTTGACTATTGCATTCAGTGCGAGACGGTATGCCAGTGCGACGGACGTTTTCTCCCCTCCACTAAGGGAATGTACATCAATCTCGTAACCTTCCTGCTCTACAATCGGAGCGAAGGTTTCAGTGATTGAGACATTGAGATCTCCGCTATCGATTAGGGTCTGAAATGACTTTTGGAACAAGCTATTAAACTGCTCTCTGATGCTCGCCAGAACACTCCTTTCGATGGTATCGATTGCAGGAATGAATAGGTTCTCCAACCAACCCTTTATCTCCTTCAGAATAAATTGGGATTGTTCCATCTGCCCACAGATGACTAGCTCATCCGCAATCAACTTGATTTGTTCATCTATATGGGAAAGACCAGCGCGAAGTTCAGCAATCCTTTCACGACTATCCCCAAGGAGTGCTAGTTCCCTGTCTTTTTCGTTTTCAAGCGTGTCAATATGCTCAAAGAGCGGTTCGCCCTTCTGAAGGATCTGCTGTTTTTCAACAATTTCTGCATGCTTTGCCTGGAGAACCTTATCCGTCTTTTCCTTTTTCTCCCGGATTTCGCGGATTCTCTTCAATAATTTTGGTTTTTCTTTCAGCCGTGTGGAGTATTCTGAATACACCGATACAATATTTTTACCTTCGAGTTCTTCGATTCGTTCCTCTAATTTATAATAGGTTTCCATACTGGGTAAAATATTCTGTATCTCACCAAGGACTTCCCTGACAACATCACGTTCTTTCTGAGAATAAAGATTATTTTGAAGTATATTCTCAAGTTCGGAAAATTCAGATCGAATTTTCTCTAATTCATCAATTTTTTCCTGTAAATGGGTAATTTCGATGGGAATCTGGTCAAGACGTTTCAGATTTTGCTGTATTTTTTCTAGTTCGGTACGCAGTTTTTTCTGGTCACGTTCACATTCAGCAATCTTCTCAAAAACTTCTTCTCCTTCTTCAAGTTTCGTATTCTTCTGGTTCAATTCAAGTGTAAGTTCCTCAATTCTTTGTTGATCAGAATCAATCGAGGCGCGTGTATCAGAGATATGTGAAACAAGTGACCCTTTTTGTGAGATTTCACCGGTTATCTTGTTATATTGGGACGAGACCTCTTTTTGTTCCAATTCATCCAGTCTGGATTTCAATTGGGAGAACCGTTCAATCGATGGCCGCAGGATGTCCATTTCATGAGAGATTCTGGATAATTCTTCTTTTTCTTCTCTGGCAACCTGTCCTGTATTCCTACCCTCGATGGCGTGTTCTAGTTTTTTCATCTTTTTTCCAAGGCTTTGGAATTCTTCCCGGGCATTTTTTAATTCAGATTCGATTTGTGTCAGTTTCCGTTCTGCTTTTTTCAGATGTGTAGGAGTCTCAGCAAGTTGTTGGTGTTTACGGTTAAGGGTAGAGAGTGCTTTCTTAATAGTGACAATTTTAGTCTGAATGTCATTTTTACTCTCTTGGATCTTATCAATCTCCTTCTGATATTCATGTTCCACTGTTCTCATGTGCTCTTCTGTTAGTACCTGTTTGCACCGTGGACACTCGGCTCCAACTTTTATTTTATCGATTTCCTGCCATTCTTTCTGCAATTTTTTAATCTCTTGGCCTTTCGATTGCAGAATCGTCTCGTGTTTCTGCTTCTCACGTTCCTGGTCACTAATATTTTCTGTGACGGACTCAAGATCCTTTAAAGACTTCTCAAGACGTTCTTTTTCCTTTTCAAGAGCCGTTTCTTGAGTTTCCAGGTCCTGAATGTATTTAATGACTTTCTGGTATTTTTCCGCATCTTCCTGTAAATTTTCAATGGTTGTATCGTGCGTGGAAATCTTGTTCTCTATCGCAAGCTGCAACTTCATGTGTTCTTTTTCAAACGATTGATACCGGGTTCTGGCAGGCTCTAGAGACGAAATTTCTGCTTTTATCATATTGTATTTTGAATATTCCGGTTCCAGGTCTTTGAGTTGTTCTTCCAGTGTTGTGATTTTTTTCAATTGTCGGGAAAATTTTTCTAAGTCTTTTTTGAGATCCTTGATCCTTTTCTTCAGACCATCTTGTTCCTTTTTTGTCGCGGGAATTTCACCTTTCAATTTGAGCAGATCATCTCTCACCGGATCGAGTGAGGATAATGCACTTTGGATAGATTCCAACTGTTTTGTGAGATTATGTTCTTTTTTCTTTTCCTCATTTAGAATTTTCTCTTCACCCGATAATTTTTGGATTTTTTCAAGAAATAGCTCTTTCTCTTCGTATTTTCTCTTTTTCTGATTAATATCATCCTCGATTTGTCCTTTTCTGGTTTCAATTTTCTCTTCAAGTTTCTCTTTTCTCTTCTCAAGGCTCTCGAATTTCCTTTTTATAGGCTCCAATTTTTTTATCTTTACAGATTTTTCCTGATATTCGGTATAATTCGATTTAATCTCTTCAAATTCTTTTTCAAGTTCTTCAATATCGGTTTGTTCCTGCTGCAACCCAGAGAGTGAATTTTTTATGTCGTCAATCTGTTCCTGCAGTGTCGTGTATTCCCGCTCAAGTGCAGGAATTTCGCCTGATAATTGTTCAATTTTCTTCTTTTGAGGTAATAGTATGCTTATCTCCTTCTCTATTTCCTGTATCTTTTTTTCCAAGAGTTTTTTTTCTTGGTCTCGACTGTTCATATTATTCTGAAGATCTTTCTTCTCCTCATACTTCTTGCGTAAATCATCTTCAAACAATGATTTTGAGGAGATATCCTCTGTTAGACGACGTATTTCTGGATTGATAGATAAACGGAGAAGAATTGTCTCCCCATTCTCGATAACCCACCTATATTGCTCGATTCCAAATGCCCGTCGTAGAATGTCAAGTCTGGCATTATCCTTCATGTTCAGGATCTCTTTCATTGATTCCTGTGGGGTATACACGGCATACCGGTAGATACGTGATGTTGACTTTGGATCCGGTTTTTCATGGAATCCAAGGATATCCAGAATTACTACTCGTATCTCAGAGGGGGAGAGTGAATAATTTCCTCTTGTATCTTCCAGAATGCAGGAGTCTTGTTTGATACTTTTCCCTGATCTTTTGAGGAAGCGTCGGACGGTATACACTTCTCCATCTGCTTCAAAGGTGAGCGCCACTTCCCCCGTTTTCGCCCCATACCGAAGGAGGTGTTTCACATCAAGATCGCCGAGCCCGAAGAGTGCAAACTCAATTGCGTTAAGGATGGTTGATTTTCCGCTCCCGATGTTGCCTTCAAAGAGGGTGAGGCCGGGCGTGAAAGGAATCACCGTCTCCGTATCACCATAGCTTCGTATATTTCTGAGTGCAAGCTGCTGAATTTGCATCTATTTCACACCCAAACCAAGAACAGGAAGTGCATGGCGGGTGATTCGTTCATCAAAATCACTCCGGCGTTCATCTTCTCTCCTTTCATCCTCAAGAACTTTGATAAGTGATTTCGCGGTCAGAACGCCATTTTCACCCGAAAACCCGTTTTCTAGGATATGAAATGTCTCATCTTCAAGTCCGCCAGATTCGGGAGCATAAAGTGCGACTGTGTTCTGAAGCACCTCGTCCTCGATCTCTTCTCTCGTTTTGCCTTGTGATTCACCAATTTCCGGTTGCGGACCCGAGAGGCCTCCGCGATTAATTCTTACGATAAGGGCACCTTTCTTCTCGAGAGATCGCTTTATCTCGTTGAATGGGATATCCGCAGGTTTTCCGCTCTCAAGGATCCCCGTCATTTTTATCAGTACAATTTTCCCGTTGACATTCCGTGATTTGACAAAATTATTCAATATATCCGCCATTTTTCTGGGAGAAAAGCCGTCCACTTTGTACGAAACCATTTCAACGTCGGGCAAGACAATCTGCTCAAATGTGATGTTGGTGATAGTATTATCAAAATCCACAATAAAAAAGCCACGAACAGGTTCATGGGCCAGTTCTTCGAGGTCGTTGTATTTATAGCCAAATAAGGTTCCTGGATACGCAATTGTTCCGTACTTCGATGGGTTCTCACAGATAGTCTGGTGGATATGACCGCCAGCATAATAATCGAAGGTCTTTGGAAGAAGGGAGAGGGGAATGGTCTCGCTGAATATCAGGTTTCTGGGAACGAATTCCTCTATTGCGCTGTGGAACACAAATATTTTGAATCCCTTCGCTCTCTCCAGGGACGGTTTATCGAGCAGCTCGTAATATTCCCGTTCTAATCCTCTCTTCCTCCCGTACACTCCGACCAGTTTTGCACCGGTCTTTTCATCCGTGAAAAATTGGGCTCTGATCGGTTCATTATCTCTTGATAAGAATATTTCAGTGCTGCTTAACTTTGTAAACAGTCCGGCACTCGCGAGCACATCAATAATCGAAGTGGAAGTTGGACTGAAATCATGAGACCCATATGTCACATAAATTGGAATTCCTGCATCACGCACATCGCGAAGAATACGTGCGGCCTCATTCACTTCTTCAAGGTCAGGAAGATTCCCATCAAAAAGGTCCCCGGAGATGACAATGAAATCAACCTGTTTCTCCTTGCATCGCTCCATAGTTTGGCGAAAAGCCTCCATATTAATCTCCGCCAACACGTCTTCCCGCCAGGCGCCAATATGTGCATCGGCGATGTGCGCAAATCGTCCCATTCTTGAAAATAGATTCTGATAGAATAAATCAGTTTACTTTTTCCGAAGGATATGGCGGGGTTGTTATTTCCTGGACAAAAAAGCAAGAGATTGTGGAGTAATCATTTTGGTCCGTTATCACTTTCCTTTACGCATTATCGTCAGATAATCCTCTTCTGGTATTGTTCGCATTGCCGTTCGGATTGAACCTGACCACATCGTTTTATTCTTGATGAATGTCATCTCCGGCACAAAGGGCTTGAATGGAATCGGCTCCTTGAAGATTTTTACCGGTTTCACTTTTATCCGAAGGGGGAATACTTCACTTCCAAGGGCTTTTGGGGTAACGAAAACTGGGGATTCATCCTCATAGAATTCTGATGCTGCTTCATAGGTCCCCGTAATCGCTGAAGGAATTACCTTGCCATCAACAATTTCCTGCATGGTATACATGAGAAGCGTATCGCCTTTCTTGACCCGAGAAATGGTATTGACAAACCGTTTCGCCACCCCCCATATCTGTTTTTTCCTGGTGACTTCATCATTTGCACGGGTAGAAATACAGAGCCATCGTTGAACCATGATAAAGGGATAGTGGTTGAAAATAGTAAAGGTTGTCTTTATGAAGAGATGATTCCGTGAATTATCTTTTCGATATACCTCCCTTCCGAATCCTGCCCATAGATGTGTTGCTTCTCCTTTACTGAACCTAAATATTCACGATGAGTTACGTCAACAATGAACGAATCCAGTGTGAAGTTTCTATCCGGGCATCTCTGTCTCAATCGGTCCTGATAAGTTTTGATCTCTTTTCCAAACGTCAATTTTTGCAATTCTCTCTCGCTTTCGAAGCCTGCATATGCAGTGCTATGCGGGTCAACGAAGATAATATGTTGGAGTGAATCGCGAACAACAATCCAGACAATGAAATCAGGGTAAAAGTTTACACTCTCGAAGAATCCAACGCCTTTCTTGGGTAAATTTCTCAAGACAAAGACCTTTTTATCGGAGAATAAGGCCGCGTTATTTTCCAAGTGTTTCTTGAGATCCTGGATAAGCAGTTCTTCACCCTCATTGAGGCCCTCCGGTTGAATGACAATTTTTTGTGGGTCTCCATATTTTGCGAGCAGCGGTTGGTAAAGATGCCTACTGAAGAACATATTGATAAGATGGAGATTGTGTGATCCTTCGCAGAGACTTTCAAGGTCTGTTTTTACGAGTTTTTCAATCGCTGCAATGAGGTCCTGTTCTTTTTCGTTTACATGGATGTGATAGGTGAAATCAAAGTTACCATGACCCTTATCCAACACTTTCATTTGGAGGTTGTTTTTGACCCAAAGGTTCCGCTTTTTATCGTAATATTTCTGCAAGTATTTTTTGAGGATGGCGATAGTCACATCTTCAACCAGACGAATTTGCTCAAAGTTCGTGGGTTTAATGAAATAATCCGGGCATTTGAGACGATAGAGTTGTTTTCTGATAATTTCTTTAAGATCTTGTGGGGCAAAAACAAAATTATACCAGTTCTTCTGGATTTTCGTCTCAAGGAGTGAGAGATAAATCCGGTTCCAGTCGAGTGCGTCAATATGTGCGGGATTGAGGTAACGAAGCGGGAATTCCGATTCTGCATCGAGACTGTACTCTTTTTTCCTGCTGTCTTCGATGTCAACCTTGGGGATGAGATCTACATCGGCGTAGATGTTCTCATCGATGGTAAGTGCGAAGAGCTCCTCTCTCTTGAAGAGACGCTTGTCGACATGAGGGATGAGGAGCCCCTCTTTGAGATATTCTTCATTGATGCGAATCTTGAGGGGAATATCGAGGCGGGAGTCAACATCAATGCCCTCTTCTATCAGGTACTGCCGGAACTGCTCAAGGTAGTTGGCGTCAATCCCGAAGATATTGAGGGTTTCGAGAACAGGTGTATACGCTGGAGGGGCTTCATCAATCGCACTACTCCGTTTCAGTTTGAATTCTTTCCCTTTGAGCCGGACTCCTCTTCCGAAGAGTTGGATAATCTGGGTTCCTTCTTTTTTTCCAATGTTAAGGAGCCCCATGGTGGAGACACGCCAGGTGTCCCAACCTTCAATGAATTTGCGGGCACCGATAAGGATATTGACAGGCGATGTCCTCTCCCGGATACTATTGAAAAGGGATGCAGTGATCTCATCATCACCGGTTTTAACGGATGGTTCTTTTTCCTGGACAAGTTTTATGAATCCTGTATCCTCGCCGATATTAATTACCCCAAAATACTGTTTTTCTGTTCCACATCGGAGTGCAATCTCTCCGGCAGCAGTTTTCAGGTTAATCAGATGGAGTGATGCCGAAATCTGGGCGTGGAAGACTTTCTTGAGTATGTCCTTGTAGGTTTCTTCGGGGGAGAGTTTTTTAGCCTTGAGATAGGCGAGTTTTTGTTCGGGATAGCTGGGAGAGAAGAGGTCTCGATCGGAGATTTTATCATAGAGGCCGGATTTTCCCTCGTAAATGGAGCGGATGGTGTTCACTGCCCAGCCCTGATTGTTTTTCAAGACGGTGGAAAGGAACCGGATGACTTCAAGGAGATCTGACTCGCCGGTCTTTCCTTTCACTTTGCTGCCAACGAAGATCCAGAGAGGGGGTTCCAGGTTGTATTCTTGTGCAATCTCGGGATTCTCATCGAAAATAATTTTTTGCTGGTAGAACGTGAGGAGATTAGCAAGCATGACGATCTGCTTGGTTTTCTGGTCGAACCTGGCATCTTTGACATTGAGGAGCCGATAGTCTTTGCCGTATCCATCACGGTAGAAGTAACGGTACGAGTAATCGAAGATGATGGATTTTGCATACCCTGTGAGCAGGTTATTCTCTTCAATTTTTTTCCCTGCGGCAGCGACAGCCTGCCCAAAGGTTGCACTGTACTCGAATGTGAATCCATCGACAGCGATCTTCTTTCGCAAGTCCATCCAGGAGGTTCCACCGCTGCCCTTATGTCCTTCGTCGACAAAGACGAGATTTTTTGTATCGAAGCTGGCGATATCGACTGAGACGCCCTGACCTTTTTTCTTCTCGGTAAGTTTGTTGATGTCGATGACCTGGACGACTGTGGGAGTCACGGTCGAGGCGAAGAGACCGCCGCGGATCTGGAAGGCTTCTGCCGGGATCCCGCTCTTTGCAAGCTCGGTAAGGTGTTGATTGGTTAGAGACTCATTCGGGGTGATGAGGATGATGTTGTCGAGATTGATCCGGTGCGGTCCGGTATTGTAATGCATGAACTGGAGGTAGTTGAAATGGAGAATGAGCGTCTTGCCACTGCCGGTTGCCATCCAGAACGCGATTTTGCGGAGATCGTCATCATTGAAGAGGAAATCGGTCGGGAGGTTTTGTTTCTCGATAAGATCATAAGCATACTCGTTCAGTTCATCAAGGAATCTCTGGGGACTCTGGAAATATCGGTCGAGAAAGATTTCAGTGTAGAGAAGCCCCAGGTGCTGAAAGTAGGTGAGGGTAACCGGCAGATCTCGGTGACGGTTGATACGGTCCACATATCCACGGATTCTGCTGTCGTAGGTCTCAAGATTCACCCGGATCCGGGGATCGAGACCGTTCCATGAGATGAGGGCATGGAACAGGTAACTCTTGCCTTCCTCATCGTAGCCCTCCTGGACGTCGCGGAGAAGTGTCTGCATCTCATCGAAACTCTTCTTTCCAAAGAGGCCGTGCATGAAATCTGCTAAAATGAGGTGCTCAGTAAGCCGTGTCGATGGCTTTGCTCTCCCTTTCGTATTCGTTTTCTTTTTTGTTGCAGCCATGGAAATCCTCCTCACGCCCCCATGAGCCGCTGGAATTCCGGTTCGATGGGAAGAGCGCCTTCAACATGGAAATCTCCATTGATATAGACCCGTTCGGCTTTAAGTTTCGGATCTTTCAGGAGCGTTTCTTCGATGTATTTTTTATCCTTCTTTAGGTCAAGGCCGACCGTGGTCCGCCAGATTAATGTCGTGGACTGCCCCGCCAGAGTTTCGCCATGGATTGCCCGGTATATGGTCCCGTTCTCTTTGAATGTCCTGATTCGTTTTACTTTTAACCCGAGCAGGTAGTTGAAGGTCTCAACCAAGTCCACGGTCTCGTTGTGGAGTTGATTATCCCGGGTGATACGGAGCGTGTATTCGAAAGGCCGCTCGAGTTTTACTACGTTCATTCGACAGGGGCTGTCCCGGGTCTCGAGATCGAGCATGTAACGAAGGAGATATCCTTCCATGTCCATGAGGGTCTTTTGGACAGTACCCGCCTCTTTGAATTCGATATTGTTGAGAGTGTCCTCGTATTGCTCCAAGACGAGGTATTTGAAGATATGGCTGATCCCGTCAGTGTTCTGGGGTTTGCCATCTTTCCATTCGGAAGAATAGACAACTTTTTGTATACGCGGTTTCATGACGGTATCAAAATAGTCAGCCATTTCAACGAGCATGTATTTTCGGTTACCTTTGTCCTCGCGATTCAGGTTAAGTATGGCATTAGCAGTTGTCCCGCTTCCTGAAAAATAATCCATGATTAATCCACTATTTTCAGTAGAAACCTGTATTATGCGTTTAATTAAAGGAACCGGTTTTGGATGGTCAAGTTCTGATTTCTGCAATAAATCGATAATTTGTTGTTTTCCTGATTGTGAAGAAGAAAGATCCTCAAAAATAGAGGATTGAATCACCTCAATTGGTTCGTTTTTAAATATTTTTTTTCGTGGTACCCCATCCCCATTGTTTGCAAAATATATTCGATTGTCTTCTAAGAGTCTTTTAAATTCTTCCTCATCCAAGGTCCAATTTCGTGTATAAACTCTTCCGGTTGGAGTTTTAATTGAGTAATATTTTTTTCCAGTTGTCGAAGTAATCTGATTTCGTGAAATATTTCCTGACATCCAATCTCCCCTTGGATCATCATCAGGATTTCCCCAATCTTCGTTATCACTATATTTGAATTCTTCATATTTGCTGAACTTTATCGAATTTTTATTCTTAAAAGCTGCTAAAATATATTCATGCTCCTTTCGGACTGTATTTCTTGCTGTTTTTGGCATATTGCCTTCTTCCCGAACATCCCAAATATAAATCTCGGAATTACTCTCTCCAAAATGATCGTTCAATAAAATACGGAAATTATGTATTTCGTGATCGTCGATTGAGGAAAAAAAGGCCCCATCTGGGGTTAGATTTCTATATATATGAGCGAATGTTTGTTGAATCATTGCTATCCAGCATGAATGCTGATAATTATCTCGATAAATGAATTCATCATTTCCCGTATTATACGGCGGATCAATGTAAATGCACTTCACCTGCTCCCGATACCGTTCCTGCAACAAATTCAACGCCTGCCAGTTCTCGGACTTTATTATGAGTCCTCCGGTAGTGTCATCAAGATCATCGAATGAGGCAAGAAGCCGGTCCTTGAACCCCTGCGGGAAAAATTTCGTATCAAGGACGAGATAGGGATGACTTTTTAAAAATTCAATATCGATTATAGTACCTCTCGAACCACTAAGGGTTGCTTGACTAGTTGATTCCCCGATGCTGTAGAGTCCCTTCCACTCCTCTATTTGGGCTTCGTTTGCCACAATCTCGGGATATAGGGATTCAGGCACCCGATCCAGGGTCATGCAGTAATCGCTCTTAAGTACAAATTTCTTCTTTTCAAAGAGTTTCTTCTGGAAATCCTCAATCTGGGCAATGAACGCGATAATCTTCAGGGAAATAGCCTTCATCACCCGGACCCGGTTCAGATACTGCTCGATGGGCACTTCCTTGTTGGTCCCCAGGTCATCGAGATCGAACATCTCATTCTTGATGTAGAAGTCCAGTTCCCGGGTGAGAAATCCCGCAAGGTCCTTGTGAATGAAGTAGTCTGAGGTATTTCGCTTCGCGTATGTGGCAAGGTGCTTTGCGAGTGGCGTCTTTCCATTTGTCTCCCGGGTTAGTCCAGCCTTTAATCCTGCATCGGGGATGGTAGCAAGAATTGCCTCCTTTGCCAATTCGTTCAGTGTATCCTGCACATTCCGGGTTCCCACCGAAGATTTCTCGGCTTCGGTCAACGCCCGGTATTCGAAGAGGACAATTAGCTCCTTTGCCTTTGCATCATAGGTGATATTACCATCACCCGATGTGAGCATAAAGAACCGGTTCTCCCCCTTGGTATTATTCACCGAAGTCTCGGCATGGACGATTTGGAACCGGACTGTGTACTCGCCGACACGAAATGCATAGTTGAAGAAATGCTCCCCGGTTTTGATGTAGTATTGGTCCTTATTGGCCCAGTGGAGCAGAACCTCTTCGCCGTTATAGGGCACGGCGAACTTTTGCTTTGAGGAGTACCGACGCATACTCATGAAGTCCCCATTGTCGTAGTAACGCGAAAAGAACTGGTAGATGTGGTTGAAGATCTCGGCTTTGTGGTCGTCCGACGCTGATGCAGAGTTGTACCTCTCCGTCTTTTCTCTTAACTGCTTTGCGAAATCTGCACCGATTGGCGTATCAATGAATTTTGGATTGAATTCACCTGAAGGTAAAAGGGCTGATAATCCCAGTTTCTTCTGGATCTCAATTTTCAACTCATCGATCTCTTTTTGGGCTGAATCCTTCGTTAGCTCAGATATTTTTCCAAACTCATCATCAACCGCTGCAATGAGGTCCTTTTCAATGAACTTCTCGATCACGTCCCGCTTCTTATTCATGATGCGATAAATGCCGAAGTCGAGATCCGCGGATTCGAACTGGAAGAGTTTTCGGAGCAGCGACTGGAGTTTCTTCGTATAATCTTCAGCCATCAGATCGCCTCATTCTCGATAATGTGCCTCAACTCCCTTACCGCGATACCCCCATTTGCACAACAAGTGCATTCACTCCAAAAAGAGAAGTAGAATTCATGCATGGTTCATCCTCTACAATATTTACAGATTGTCCCGTAATCACAGCGTCCGCAGGCACTGCCTGGACAAGGTTGAAAATGACTATGCATAATTCCATCGATTCGTCGCTCTGCAACTCCTTCAGCCTCTCGAATGGTCTCTTCCCCTATCTCTACCGGTGCAATCGTTGCATCCTCGAGATATGCCACCGATCCCCGTGTGACCGTTTCCCCAAGTCGGGTTAAACCATTGGCGTATAATTGCAATTGCATCGTCACTTCTTCCTGGGAAGTCACCAGATCCGATGATTTGTAGTCCCGTATCTCAATGCCACCTTCATCATGAAGAATCACATCAATCTTTCCGACGACTGTCGCCCTTTGAACCGGATACTCAATCCGGGTCTCCACCTCTCTGATACGATGCATATCATCCTCCCGTTCTCGGGCGAATTGAATCAGTTTTCGTTTTGCAGTCTCCTTCAACTTGTGATGCCGACCTTCTTCAGCGAACGGGAGAAAGAATTGTTTATCGACGGCATTCGCCACTGCACTTATTGGTGAATATCCCTCTTTCATCTGTTCCGCGGCTACCCGCATGCAGAAATGAAGGGCTTTTCCGTATCCGAGATATTCGGTGAGACCCGGCTGAAATCCCCACAATTGATTCATCCGATAGAGAAACGGACATTTCCCATATTGCAGGAGTTCTCCTGCGGAAAAAGATTGAATCTCATCGGGGTCGCCCTGCAGGACAAGTTCGTGGAGGGGTAATCGCTCTCTCTCCGTGATCCGCTCCATCCCCTCGACATCAAGCGCATCCTGAATGAACTCGCTCTGACCTTTCCGCCTTCCATTCATCGAGGCAAACGCACTCACGACCAGTACATCACGTGCCCGGGTAAGGCCCACATACATCAGTTTTCGTTCGCCCTCCAGATCACCCTCATAGCGTGCCACATCGAAGAGTTCTCGTGGAATCCGCCATTTTTTCTGTCTCCCGGTCATCTGGGAAGGGAACCTGCCGGCCACCACTGAAGGGAGGAATACAAGTGGCCATTCCAATCCCTTGGATTGGTGAATGGTCATCAACTGGACCGCATTCACACCCCGCACATCATCGCCGGAATGTTCCTCATATGCTCCCATGGCGTAAGTGTTCATGAACCAGCAGAGACTGTTCATGTCGCCATCCCAGTTCAATGCACGTCCGCCGAGTCGGTTTGCAGTCTCAAAATCAGTAAGGAGGGTCCCGAAACGCCCCAGATTCGCCATGATAACCGCATGTTCGGTATTATCGGGATCCAATTCTTGAAACCCGAGAACCGTCAGCAAATCGTGATACATTGCGGTAATGTGGGGGAACCCTCTTCCTTGAACCGTGGCTTTCCAGTCCTGCAGCAGGTTTTGAACATCATCAGGGAGTCGTATTTCCGGAACAGCATCTCTCCAGTCTGCAAGTCCACTCTCAATCAGATCATCACCGCGAGTCTGATTCCTCCAGTCGAATTTATTCCTCTGAAAGAACCCATCACGAGCAACCCATGCCACCAGTTTTCCCACAGCCTGCACTTCTGAACGACGGAATAGTCCTACCTTGCCCCCCACAATAAAGGGAATATGCCGATCTCTGAAGATGTCAATAAATACGGGGCCGGAGGTGTTCACGCTCCTGAAAAGAATCCCAATATCCCCGTAATTACATCGTCCTGTCCGAACGTATTCCTGAATCTGGTCTGCAATCCATTCTGCCTCGGTGATATCAGATACAAACTCCCCTAAATAAACCCCGCCACCTTCAGTGCGGACCTCCTCAAGGTGGTTATAATGTTCACGTTCGAAATGATCGGCGAAATGGTTTGCGAGATGCACAATGGAGGGAACACTCCTCCGGTTCTGCGAAATGGAAATCGTCGTCGTATCCGGGTAAACTTGGGCAAAATTCTCAAAGCACTGTGCATTTGATCCCCTGAACTGGTAAATGGTCTGGCGGGGATCACCAACAATGAAAATGTTTCCGGTCTCGCTAATGAGTTGAATGAGACGCTCCTGTGCCGTGTTGATATCCTGGTACTCATCCACAATAAGATGACGTATCTGCGAAACCAGACCTGGATTTTCTTCAATGTGATGAACTGCGAGTGCAATCATCCGATTGAATGTGAGGCGCCGATGGGCAGTGAGAATCTCCTCATACTGCCGCTTCGATCGGGAAAAAACATGAGCCCTCCTGTCCAAAACATCATCTGGAATCATCTCTGAATACGCAACATTCAGGCTCTGGAGAAACAGCTCACAATGCTCTGAGTAGTTTCTTCCTCCCAGTAAATTCATCCCCCATCCAAACCGCAAGAGGAAGGCCATCTCCTGGTTCTCGTCGAGGGCATCGTATGCACCATAATTGCAATAATCATGGAGAAACTGGAAACAAAAGGCATGAATGGTTCCCACATACATCTCGCCAAGCCTGGCACATATCTCATCGCCACCCAGGCATCTCAACCGTTCATAAATGCGGCTTTTCATGCTCTGGGCCGCTTTTTCAGTAAAGGTAAAGGCAACAATATGGCGGGGATCCACCCCATCAACGAGCAATAATTTCACAATGCGTCGTGTCAGGGTCTCGGTCTTGCCTGCACCCGCCCCTGCAATCACACGAATATGCCTATGCTCACAAAGCACCGCTTCTCTTTGGGGGGGGACAGTTCCCGAGGTTCGGTAAGAATCGTTTCAAGGAGATTTGTAGAATTCATGCCATATCTTAAGGATATTATAATCTCATTTTATTAAAAATGGAAGGCGGCCCACTCCATGGTGCATTGATAACGAATCATTTATTGATATGCCTGTCAATAGGGCAATGCTGAATAAAGGTGACGATTGGATATGAGCACTGCAAACCTCACATTTTTACGGTATCCTGGTGGAAAAAAACGGCAATTAGACTCGTTTGCGTACCATTTACCATCCGGCGATAAAATTCCAAAATCGTTTATTGAGCCCTTCGTCGGAGGAGCATCAATATTCTTCCATGTGAATCCTCGTCGGGCAATCCTTTCAGATATCAACCCCGAACTCATTGACCTGTACATGGGAATACGTGACCACCCTGAAGAAGTCTGGGAGATTTATCGGAGTGTTCCAGAAACAAAATTCGCATATTACACAGTAAGAGGAATTCATCCTTCCATCATGGATCTTCCTTACCGGGCAGCCCGAATTCTCTATCTCAACCGGACCTGCTTCAAAGGGATGTGGCGACATAATGCAAAAGGAGATTTCAATGTGGGATACGGAGGCCAGGATCGACGATGGTGTATCACGCTTGAACATCTTCGGGAGATATCCGACAGATTACAGAATACCATAATCATGTGTTCGGATTTTGAGGATATTATCAAGAACAGCACAAAAGGAGATTATCTCTTTCTGGATCCGCCATACCGACCAGGAGATCGGGAACAAATCCATGATCATTACCGGTTCGGCACATTCCGATTCAAAGACCAAAAAAGACTTGCCAGGGTGCTCCATGAAGCGACCAGGCGCGGGGTATACTGGGCGATGACTAACTCATCACATCCAGATATCCTGCAACTCTATTTTGGCTGCCACATCTCATCGTTGGATAAAGGGACTGGTAATCAAATTGGTCACATGGTTAATTCACCAAATGAAGTTTTGATCCGTAACTATGCAGAGGGATCGCTATGAAAAAATTTCTTGAAGATGCAGCATTTCAACTCAATCCACTCAGACAACTCACAGATTTCGTGAAAAAAGAAGATCAGAAAGAAAATGCAAAAGACTATACCAACTGGCGATTCGTGGGGTATGTCCTTGAGATAGGATACGACACTACCACCATTATCACGTCAGATCCTTTCAAAAGAGCTGTTGGCGGGATTCCCCGGAATTCTCTTCTAATCATGATCCCGTCCAACTTTTGGGATTTTCCCCCGCATTTTACACTTCTTCGTGTGCTCGAAACTGCCCCAACCCCGCTCTCAAAAGAAGTCCAGCAAACCTACTTTGAATTGCAGAAGAAATCGATGCCCGAACTCGACGTATTTACACAGAGCGAATTGCAATGGGGAGCATTGAAAACATCCGTACTGGGAATGTATTACCCCCACCCTGATGATCCATCAGCTCTGGAATTCTCGGGTGATATGAATAATTTTGTCAGTGCCCATAAATACCGTGTATTTTCACCCGATGACGAGCTTCTCCATCTCATAATCAACTCGCTCGTTCCAACACAGAACCGGTTCCCGATTGGCCATCTCCGGCTCACAGAATGTCGTCTCCCCCTACCGGACAGACCCCAACCCAAAGTAAATGTCAATGTCTCTACCCGGGACTTCATGGGGACAAGGACCGCCATGTTTGGAAAGACACGGTTAGGGAAGAGTAATGTCATTAAATTAATAGCCCAGAGTCTAATCGAGACTACAGCAAAAGAGCAGTTGGTGGGGCAGATTATCTTTGATATGAATGGGGAGTATGCCAATGATAATCCTCAGGATGATAGCAAATCGTTGGCGAGCGTCTATCCTGACATCTGTGAGGTGTATGCGTTTCGCCCGAAAACCACTACAGCAAAATTATTGAAGATGAACTTCTATGAGAATCCGGAAAGATCTCATGCAATTCTTCGCGATCTCCTTGAGAGTGCCAAACGGACTTCCATCTATGTAAAAAATTTCATCGAGGCCGAAATTCCCTCTCTCGAATCACTTGATCAGATGGGAGAAGGGGATAAAAAACGAGCGAAAAGACGTATCTTGATGTATTGGGCCATTTTAAAGCATGCCGGATATGATGTTGAAGAAAAGGAATTAAGAAAAATGGTTGCGTTTGATCCCGGTTACCGGCGAGATTTCCGTGATGCAATCTATCAACCAGACACTCCGCCTTCACTTCGTTCTCTCGATGATGTGGTTAATGAATTCAAAAAAATCGCGGATTTTATTCGGAATAGACCTGACACCGATCCACTGATGCAATCATCGGGAACGAGTCAGAGACCCTTGTTTGAAGCAACCGAGAAAGCTCTCCTTAATTTCCTGCGACCGTCAAGTGGTGCGGGAGTTGCCATTATTTACCCATTCCGCGATTACCACGATAAAAATGCGGGGCATATCTTCCATCAGATCATATCATCTCTCCAAAATGGAAAAACCGTCATTCTTGATCTTGGAAATGCCGACCCTGGCGTCATGCAATATTATTCCGAGCAGTTGAGCTGGGAAGTATTCAAATCGCAGATGGAGAAGTTCACCTCTAATACTCTGGGCAATAAGTTCGTGCAGCTCTACTTTGAAGAAGCCCATAACCTCTTTCCAAAAGATGAGAATGTCACAGGAATCTATGCGAGGCTTGCCAAGGAGGGGGCCAAATATCATATTGGAATGGTATATTCAACTCAATCTCCAAGCACCATCAATCGTGACCTTCTTGCCCAGACTGAAAATTTCTTTGTAGCCCACATGTCTTCGAGAAATGAGGTCAAAACACTCGCGAATCTGAATATTGCATATGAGGATCTCCAGGAAGATATTCTTCAGGCCAAGACCCCGGGATATATCCGGATGCTTACAAGGTCGCACAGGTTTGTTGTCCCAGTCCAGGCGAAGAAATTCTCTCCAATTTCAGTGACCCCCACTGGAGGATAACATGCCCTATCAAGCGGGAAACCGTCTTCCCGGAGAACGAGCCAGCCGGATAGGACATCTCGAAGTATTGAAAAGTCCTCTTGTGCGACAATTATGTGAAAATTTTCAAAAGCCTGAAATCCCAAGAGAATGCAAGAATTTGGATTGGCAACCGATCGATACCGACGCAGACAGCCTTAAGTATATTTTTGGGGTCGATGGTTCCACTCAGATAATTCGATCCGATACATCACCGTATTCCACGATTGGTTTTGTGAAAACAGCCCTGTTAAAGATTGATCAATATGAATTGGCAAAGGTAGACAAGGACTCTCCTCATCCTTACGTGATACGGGATATCCTCCAGGATTCAGCAATTTACCATGCAACAGCATTTCCATTGAGAAATATCGGCATTCGTGGTCTGACGAATTACCACGCAATCCGGGAAATTCTTTACGAATCCATCAACGACAACTCTCCGGAGATGGAAGGACAAATCATGGAGACTTACAAGTGGTTGGCATATCGAAAATGGACTGATGAACAAGATCAACTCACCTACTTTGAATGTCCCCATTGCCACAGCAGGAATGCAACCCTCCCCTTTGATGCACAGGAAGGGACCTGTCCACACTGTGGGAAGAAACTCCTTATCACCGATTGGCTTGGCTTTCACCAGGAGATGGGAGAGGAGTCTGCCCAGGACACTGTTGCGACGACTTACATGAACATTCATGAAACCCTACTTCTGTTTACTGCAATCCGCACGTACTGGGAGAAAAAATCAAAAATCCTTTCCGAATGCCTCTTTGTAAAAGACGGCCCTCTCTCGATCAGGGCACAATACTCCAAATTAGTACAACCCATTCGCCAGTTTCTCGCCTACTCCCAGGATCAAGGTCTTCCTGTTCATCTCCTTGGTCAGGAGAAATCAGGTAGATTCTTTGATCATTTTCAATTCATCGGAAATGAAGCTCCGGATCGCTCCTTGTTTATTCCCTCCGACGCTTACGTGAAAACACAAATTCAGCAGAGACCATTAGAAGGTGCTGAATATGGTTTCGATACCAATTATGGTGCCAAAATATTCCTGAAATGGAATGATTACCATAAGATGATTCTCAATATTCCATTTGGAGAATTCGTTGCAAATCCTAATTTAGAGGATTTAATAGGGCATCAGAGAATATTTGCAACCCTTCCAAAAATATTAAGCAACCGGCATGAAGGAGCGTTACTCCCCATAGAACTCGCGCATGGAATCGCGTCGCTTTCAACGTATCCTTCTGCAAGAATATTGAAATTGTTTGCAGTAAATTCGGGCCCTGTAGAAATCCTATTTTTAGCGGAAAATGAGAATTAGACCGAAAGATCTAAGGTACGAGGGCTCCTTGAACATTTTGTGCAAAAGAACAACAATGAGCCGATATAATTGTCAACGAACAAGTATATCAGGTTTGTTGACACTGCGAGCCAAGTGATAAAAGGATCGAGAATACCACTATATCCTGTAATTTTTCAAGATTAATGAAATTATTTTGTGTCCTCATTCTCATAGATGAATTCTACAAGGCCAATAATTCCATTTTTTATACTTCAATAGTGGTGATATTCATCTGACCCCCTTATTATGGATTCAAAAAATTTTTTCTTCAATTGCTTTTTTTATCTCATTCCAATCATTTATAATATCTTTACTAGTATCCCACCACATTTCAAATGGTGGCCTGTTTTCAGTTTCTTTTATTTCACTATACTGTCCTCTTGCGATGATGTCAGGAGAAGGTATATTATAATTGATATTTTTTGAAATTATCCACCGATCATGAAATGATTTGAAAATTTTATTATCAATAATTACTCGTAATTCTGCATATATTCCTTTATTTTTTAATTCTCTTTGAAATAATTTAAATTCCTCCCTAAATTTCTCATTTAAATTCTTTAATGAAGTTAAAATCTTTATTTCTTTAATTCTCTCAGTCTCTACCGATTCAATTAAAATATCCAAACCAACCTTTGAAAAATACTTATCAATCCAAACAATGTAATCATCACATACTTTCAATTTATTGATGATAATCAATTTGTTAGAATAAGGAGTTTCAGGAGAAATTAAAGATTTATTTTTCCTTATAGTAGGAGGTATCTCCAAAATATCTTTTATTTTATTTCTGATAAGATTTTCACGTGCCTGAATAAAACCTTCAAAATTATTGTTTTGTAAAAACTTGTAAGCAATTGAATCTATCAAATGTGATGAAAGGATTTTTTCAAATTCTTCTTCATTTCCTTCATATTTTTCAGTAATCAATTGATTAATATATACAGACGGGCTTTTTGCCTTTTTTATTCTTTGATTGGTTTCACTTGAATTCCAAGTCATATTTAAGACAGAATTGATATATTTATTTAATTTGAAATCTTTATTGGATTTGGGGAAAATATGATCTTTATCATTTTTTCGTGCAATCTCAAGTGTTAATCCCGTATCAAAATCTTTTGCTCCCTCTTTAGCTATTAAAGACATTACTCCTCGATAAATTGTATTAGAATCGGTGGCAATTGGCTTGAAATCAATTGAATCTATCTCTTTTATTAGATTATTCACAGATTTTGGAATTTTTTGGTCATCCTTAAACCATTTTTTCATTTCTTTAAAATCGGAAGATAACGTACTCTCAACCGCTGAAGAGTAAGAGACTGTAAATATGGATGACCAATACCATTTTGCCAATTTTTTATTGCATTGCATCTTATTCGGGCAATCTTCAATGACTTTTAATAGGGCAGCAATTATGGGGATTGTTGGAGCATATGGTATCTCTTTTGCGGTTCTCACTCCAAATCCACTTTCTTTTAGGTTTTCCAACCTGTCAATTGCATTGTTCACATAATTTGAGAACTTAAACCATTCTTCCTCAAAATCTAAATTTGAATTTTCAAACAAATTATTGTAAATATCTAATACGTCTGCCCTTTTTGCTGATGAATTTTTATCGTAATATAATGAAATAGCCTGTAAAATGTAAACAGGTAATTTATTATCTTTCTTATAAACATCCGAATAAATTTTGATTGATGGATAATTTGCAAGAGTTTTTTCCCATAGTTGTTTAAAATCTATGTTATTTTTAAAAAATTTTGCAATTAATAAATCAAAAACACCAAGAGGAATGCCTTTGGTATTAACACCAAGAAAGATGTCTGTAACCTGATCTAAACTTTTTGAGGAGTCAAGAGTAATATATGGAATTTCATATTTATCCCAGATGAAATCCAATTTTTTATGAATTATATTTTTAATAATGAAAGATTTATTATGATCATTAGTAGTCTCGCGTAAATGTCCTTCAAAGTTGGAAATCCACTCAAAAATATTATCAAATTCGTAGAAAGGAAACAAGAAGTAATTGAAACAGGTTTCATCATCCAATTTTTTTGACGATACATAGATTATTTCGTTAGATATCGGATTTTTCAAGAATTCACCAAAGTTGATATAAAAAAATAATGGATGCACTTTTACAATATTTGTGTTTTCCCACTGTCTTAAATCATAAAAATATTCAGTTTTAGGTGAATAAATCGCATATAACAAGGATGTAATCCTCTGTTGTCCATCCAATATTATAGATTCCGAAGGCTGTTCCTTATTGGTAATTAATCCTTTTATCCATTGAATCCCAATTGGTGTTTCTTTTCCGACATTCCATAATAAAAACGACCCAATATAATGATTACGAAATACCGCATCTAAAAAATTTTGAATATCATCCTGCTTCCAAGTAAAATATCTTTGAAATTGCGGTAATACCCATTTCCCTTTAGAACAATTCTTAATAATTTCGTTGATTGTAATTTTTTCAGGATTTTTTATTTTTTCAAGTTTTTCATCTTTAATTTTATTTTCTTCAACTTTTTCATAAAGTTCTGGAAAGTTTATTTCTTCAATTTTAAGGCCTGGTCGAATGATTTTAGGGCTATATAAAAGCGATGTATCTGAGAATTGTGATATATTTGTATTATTTTCTTTGAATTCTGAGACGTCAACGCTAATTGAGTTCTGACCAGAATTGATTCGCATATTATCGTTTTCAATATGAATTATCCATCTCCCTTTCTCACTTACCAATTGGTTTACGTCAAAATATTTTTTCAAAAATTGAAATGGAATCGAATAAAATTGTGGTACATTTTCTGAGAGGTTAAAAATAATAAGATTGAAATTATCCTGATATTTCTGTTGTAATTCTTCAAACCTTGATTGATAAACCCCAACCCAGAAATCAGGGGTTGTCGCTCTAATTACATAATGAAAATCTTCAATCAATGGGAAAAATCTTAAAATTATATTCTCGGAAAATTGAAGGGAAAACACATTATTTTTATCTGTTTTATAAAAAATCATTTGGGGAGCTTTTGCATGTTTTTCTTTAGTTTTTTGTAAATATTCGCTCCAAAAGGAAAAATTATTCTGAATTATTTTTGCTAAATCTGATTTCCAATATATGTAAATACTATTTCCTGGAGGTCTCTCTTTTGCCATTTTTCCTTCATATTCCTGATTATTAACGATTAAAATTATAGGAACAATTTCTTCATTAGATAAAATCTCTTTAAAATCTTGGATATTAAAAAAATCAAACAATTGTTTTGGAATACCTGAACCATTATATAGAATGGCTGAACGGTCCAACCTCTTAATTGCTTTATTATCTGAGACCCATTCCCAAGAATAGGCTTTAATAGGGTATTTTGATTTTTTATTAATCTGGATAATTTTCTCGCTATTTCCTTCAATTATTAATTTTTTAATATCATTTGCGAGTTTATTGAGATTTTCACGGTCTTCTATAAATTCGTCCCATATTATTTGATCTTTTTTTCCTCCTTTTGTTAAACCAACTCCTTTATAAGCGGGATCCAAAACTAAAAAATTACATAATTTCATATAAACTGAGTTTGGATTTCGAAAAGAATCAGGATCAACAACATTTTCGTGGATTGGTAATTTCTTTAAAAGATTACTCAATTCGATTATTTCAGGATCTGAATCACTAATTGAAGATGGATTTTTTCGGAAATAAAGATCTAATGCGAGTATTAATTCTACCCTTTCCCAATCTGGATTACGGTGCTGTAAAGTCATTTATGTATTCTAGTTTTATCAATATGGAATACTCAATAAAAGGATTTGCGATCTAATAATGAAATATCAGTACTTCTCCATTTTTTGCTAGTCCTCACTAAGGTTGATGACCAAGGTCAGTTTCAACCGTTGAGTCAAGGAAGTCCTCGACTCGATCCTTCTCGATATACCCCGTGTCGCATCGGGAAAAATGTTGAGCTATCCCACATATTATAATCTGTGATAAGCTGTTTGCATACGTCTACGAAAGTAGGGTTGGCATCAAGGTCCTGGAAAAGACTCGGATTTTTTAATCGGCAAACCAGGGGCCTCCTATTTACAGCACATGGGAAGGGCGAGGACGAAATCGTGACTTTAACACGAATATCCCTGGTACCGCAGTATGGGTTGCATCCCTTCACAAAAGGCCCGGAAAACCTGGATGGACCTGGTATTCATCATGAAAACTGAGGGGCCAACAGAGGTTGTCTCCTCCGATTAGGTATTGGAATGGTTTAATGATGTCCGGGCTGTGATACACTGGTTCTTTGATCTAATTGTACTTGAGGAGATAGTGTGTTGACCCATGATCTGCTCCGGTTGTACGCCCATTCAACAGTTATTCCCTACCCAAACACCCCCAACAATTCCCGGATATCTCTAAGCACCACGTCCGCCTTCTCAGTACGGTCCTCGTGGAAGTTCCGGTCGCCGTAACTCGCGTACGCGGTCATCATCCCCATCCGCTTCGCCGGCCCGATATCCCGTCTCAGGCTGTCTCCGACCATCAGGACCTCGGAGGGGTTCCGGCCGACCCGCTCCTGCCTCGTCCCACCCCACTTTTACTTATAATACATTTGAGATGTCTTATTTCATTCCTTCTTTCATCGAGCAAGGTTCCTGTTTATCGACTCATTTCCCGCAATTCTGTGACGTGCAGGCAATCACAATTCAACCTGCACAGGAGAAACGAACATGCGAGAAATAACTCAGGAAGCCCTCGACCACATCCCTGACCCCGTAGCTGCACTGGCTCGGGAGAAGTGGATTGCAGAGGGCCGGGCCCTCTCCGCGATCCGGTCGAACACTTCACCGGGGATCACCCAATTAGATTTTTCGATAGATATTCAGTCCGATCTTTATATCCTCGTTGTCCGGAATAGATACATTTCGGCAGTGTGACGAAAGTTCTGTTAAATTGTAAGAAGCCCTGTATCCAACATTGATTTGGAACAAGGAGATACAGGGGTATGATTCCATTAGAGTTTGTACAAGATTATTTTAACGACAATGAAGAAGGGATGAGGAAACTTCTCCCCTGGTTTTTGAACCTTGTGATGCAGATTGAAGCGCTCCACCAGGTTGGAGCCGATCCGTACGAGAGAACTGAGTCCAGGAAATCTCAAAGGAACGGCTACAAAGATCGCTCCCTAAAGACAAGATACGGCGAAATAAGTTTAAAGAAGCCCCAGTTCAGAGAGTTTCCATTTGAAACGGAGCTGTTTGGGAAATATGCAAGAGTCGAGAGAGCACTTGTGAATGCCATCGCCGAATCGTAATTACAGGGAGTATCGACAAGGAAGATCCAGACAATCGTCTCTCACCTGGGTATAGACCAGATCTCGCCATCAAGTGTATCCCGAATCTCAAAAGAATTAGATGAACACGTCCACGAATTCCTCAATCGACCGATAGAATCAAGATTTTTATATCTCATTGTTGATGCGAGTTATTTCAAGGTCCGTGATGGGATGCGCTATGTCAACAAATCCCTCCTTGTGACTGCCGGGGTAAGAGACGATGGATATCGTGAGATCCTCGGAGAAAAGATAGCTGATTGGGAGACTGCAGAGTTCCGGTCTGGGATGTTCGATGAACTGAAGGAGAGAGGATTGGACGGAGTCCAGCTTGTAGTCTCAGACGACTATAAAGGGATCCAGAGGGCTGTTGAAACCTCATTCCTGGGTGCATCATGGCAGATGTGTCTTGTCCATCTTATTCGGGCAGTATTGAGGAATATCCCAAAGAAGCATCAGAAGGAGATCGCCGAATCGCTCAAAGAGGCACTCATTAATGAGGCTGAAGTTCAGAAGATGGCCGATTGTCTGAATGACAGAGGGTATCGGAAAGCAGCGAATACGATTGAGCGATTCCTCCCTAATGTTTTGAGTTTCAAAGAATTCCCTCAGTCTCATTGGAAGAAGATTCGAACTACTAATGCGATGGAAAGAATCAACAAGGAACTGAAACGAAGATCCAAAATTGTGGGCGCATTTCCAAATCAGGAGTCATTGTTGAGATTGGTAGTTTCAATTTTGATCGATGTGAATGAAGAATGGATCACCGGCAGAAGATATTTGTCAATGGAGACTGAATGATCATGTGCGGATACCGGGTTGATCGCTTTTACAGAAAAATCGGTACGCTACCAAAGATGGTGTTAAGATATCTTCTTGTCAATTCATTTTAATGGAAGATACCATCGAAAAGACTTTAAAAATTATAGATTCTCAGCCAGAAGGCATTTTACAATGCCAACTCTGGAAAATACTCCAAATTGATAGCCGCAAATGTTCAAGGATTATTGATTATCTATTGAAAAATGATCAAATAATTCGAAAAGAATATAGAAAGGAAGGAATTAAAACATTTTTAATAAAAACTAAAAAAACAAATAAACAAATTTTCGAGACCATTAAACGCGATTATTGTTCTAATCATAATTGTTCGGTTGAGCAATTAATTAAAGAATGCAGAATAATTGCAAACGGGAAAATACTAAAATCACCGGATCAATATATTATTCAAAGTTATTATATCCTTGATAAACCATTAAATGAATTGATAATTAACGATTTGATGGCCAATTATTGTCCAATTCCCAAACTAGCAAAAAAATATGGAATAGTGGGGCCAGGCATATTTTCCGAAATTTCCCGACTGATGGATTCAACAACGTTATTTGATCAAGGATTTTTACTTAAACACAATTCTGAACTTTCATTCAAAATTGTTCCCATCCCCGTTGAAGCAAAGATATTTGATCCTTTTTTTGGTTTTAGTTTACTCAATTGGAAAGAACTGCTTGTAGAATTCTATGATGAAATTGAAATTTTACCGAAAAATGAGAATCTTATTGAATATTCCCAATTGATTAGTCATTTGTGGGGATTACCTACATATGAATGTTACCTTTATCTTTCAACAAAGCAATTATTTTTTATAAATTCTACATTTGGGCCAATTCCAATCCTTTTCTCAAAATCGATTTATAATCAAATCTCCGAATCATTATTGGAAAGTGATAATGTTGGAAAAAGGATATTATCTCCAAAAAACATCGATAAAACTCTAAAAAAAATTGACAAACAAATTAAAATTGGAGTGAATTCTGTTCTTGAAGTTGAGAATTGTATTATAAATCTTGCTAGTTTAATTAAAAGATGTATGAATATACAAGATCCTATAGTCTTAGAAAAAGTACATTTTATAAATGAGAGATTTTTTAAAGAATTATTTTCTGTTTATTACCAAAATATCCATTTGAAAGGAAATGTTGAAGGCGAAAAAAATTCTTATAATGACGAAAGAATTGATGATGAAGGCCCTCTTTATCAAGAGGAGTACGTACCTTTAAAGATAGGGAAAAATATTTTAAAAAAATCATTCTAGAGAATTCCATATTTGTTTTAATTTTCATTATTTTACAAAGCAACTTATTTCTTTTTTCATAAGTTCCCCTGTTGTATGAAGTTTATAAATTTATATTTTCATATAAATCATATCAAGGCATTGGGTTTTTGGTCAATTGAGGTTTGCATTCCTTCAAAATCGACAATAAATATAGAATTTTGTCAAGTATGGATAAAAAAAAATAGGATATCTTAATCCCACCACTTGCGCGTCCTCGTAACTCGCATAAACATTTTTGATTTGTGGCAAAAATCGGAAATAGTTTTTATTATACAATTTTATAAAAACCCATCAAGATCAACAACTTTCACATCACCTGCTGCTGCCTGCAACATCTCTGCAGTCTCCGGATGGCAGGTGAAGTATAATATCTGATTCGTCTCGCTGAGTTTTCTTATTGCATGACAGGCATTTCTCTGACGAACTGGATCGAAGTTCACAAGAATATCATCGAAAATTACCGGAAGTGCGGTTTCGTTTCTGCTGTAATCCCTGATATACCCAAATCGTAACGAGAGATACAGCTGTTCCGCTGTCCCCTGGCTTAATTCTCCTATTTCTTTCCTTTTACCTTTCGATTCCTCGACAATAATCTCTCTTGAATCAAGGGGCGAGATGATTTTTTGGTATCGTTTTCCGGTAATATCTGTGAAAAAATCCTGGGCTTCCTGAATAATAACCGGTTGTCGCTCTCTCTCGTATAGCTCAATTGCGCTATTCAGAATTCTTTCAGCAATGGAATAGATAGCCCATTGTCGCGAATAATCGTTTATTTCTTCAAATAATGCTGATTCTTTCAGAAGAAGTGCCGACAGGTCATTATCCTTTTCGAGCTCATTAATCGAATTTCGTCGTTCTCCGATTCTCTCACTGATCTCGCTCAATTCGCCTTCTATTGTCTCTAATTCACCTTTCTTTTCTTTTAAGTCCGATTCAATGTATATTTTATCTGTATTGGCCAGGTCCTGGATGAATTGCTCATACTTAGTATCCCCGCATATGGTCCTGATGTGTATCCTGCTCTGCTGAATTATCTTCTCAAGTCCTTCCCGTTCTGTGACAATCTCTGAAAAATCTCTGAATTGAGATTCATCTGCTGCAGTAGCTTCAGAAAGCAGTTCGGACTTTGTCTGCTCGTTTGAGTCCAGTTTTTGACTTAACCTTCCGAGTTTTTGATTTTCCTGATCGATTTGTAATTTGATATTCTCTCTATCGCCAGAGATCTTCTGGTTTACTTTCAGTTCCTTTGCTAACAGTTCAACAGTTAAGTCAGGAGTATCTGATTTTTCAAAATCAATCGTATTGGTGATTTGATCAACCCTTTGTGCGTAATCATTCAGGGATTGTTCTAATTTCTGAATTTTTCTTTCACATTTCGTTAATTCGGAATATTTCTGTTGGGCGAGATGGATCTTTGTCAGCAGGTCCGATACAACGTCAGGCTCCAGATTCTCTTCAATCCCGAGGGAAGAGAGCCACGCTTTCCATTCACGTATTGCCTCTGCAAGATCCGACTCACGCTCTTCTAAATAATTTTTTTTCTCTTTTACTCGTGATTTTACGTCTCTGTAATTTTCATCGAGATCGCGTTTTCTCTTCAACAGTGATTCATGGGTAATTGCCTTTTGGCGTTCATCACGTAAATCAGATTCAGAAGTCGAAAGCGCGATGGGGTCTGGAACTGCCTGAAAGCCGCATTGTCTGGCTAACTGGATCACATCTTTTTGTATTTTTTTCAGTTTCTCCCGTTCTTGAGCAAACATTTTATTCAGTTCGGTGAAACCCTTACGGGAAATATCAAGTTCTGGTCTTGATTCTACGAGATCATATCGTTTTCCGCTACCCTTTTTCGTTGAGATGTAATAGATGAGAGCAGCGAGAATCAGTATACAAAATCCAATCATTGCGGGAATGAGTGCAGAGAAGACAAAACCTGTTACAAGGACCGCAAATGCTGCCAGGAGAATCAGTGCCAGTGGCATCATCGATGGTTGATTACCCCGGGATATCTCATTCAATATTTCGCTCTGGAGGATCCCCTTCTCTCTTAATTGCTGGACATGACTTTGTTGTTCTCTGCATTTTGTAATCAATCCGCTCAAAATGGAAATATCTTTTATCTTTTTATCAAGTTGTTCTTTATCACATACCGGTCTGCTTTCATCTATCTGTCTGTCAAGTCGTTCAATTTCTCCTTGAATATCGCCGTATTTTTCAAAATCATTGTCATATGATTTTTTTGCTTCATAATGAGAGTCTTTTGCATCATGTAATTGTTTTTTCAGTTTTGAGAGTGTTTTTTGCGTCGAGGTTGAAGTATCGAAGCTGAGTATCTTCTCCTCGTCCCATCCGTCACCCAATTCCATTTTCTGGGTATTACAATCTGTTTGAAGGTTCTCTCTTTCGATGTACAAGGCGTGTAAATCAGTTTCTCCGGACCGGGTTTTTTCAATACCGCGTTCAAGTGCCCGAATCTCTTCTTCGTATTTCAGGATTTCATCATTAGTGCGTTTACTCTCAAGTTCCCGATTCAAATCCTTAATATTCTGGTTGGAATCGTCGATATCCTCGTTGATGGATCTGATTGATTCACAAATTCTGTCAACTCTTGAAATCCCATCCGGGGGAAAATCTGAGATTTGTGGTAATTGTTCAAGTTGTTTTTCAGCATCTTTCAGGACTATATAATCTTCATATGCCTTGTTCAGGTTTTCAATATAGGAGATCTCACCGAGGAGAACATTCTTTTTGGAAAGACTTTCTCTGTGTTCTCTCTGGTACTGGTCGAGTTCTTCATTGAAGCTGTCGAATTGTTCCTGGTATTCTGAAATATTTCGAATATCATCTTCAACCCCATCAAGTTCTGTTAACAATCCAGGTATCTTCTGGACACGACCCCTGCTTGTGAAGATCTTTCCTTTCTTTTCTTCTATCTCCTTTCGTAAATCGATGATTGGAACCGCTGTTGCGCCAGCACCTGCACTAAACATCCTGTCACGGATATTCTCCTCCTGCAGTGTGGAAAATTCACGGAGTTCTGAATGGCCAATGGCAAAAACATTTTTAAAAAAAGTCTCATCAGCCTTTCCAAGAAGATCATGAGGTGATACATCTGATACCGATGAGCCATCGTGATCAGAAATAAGAGGCGTTTTCATTCCTGATTTTCGCTCGAATATAAAATCCGAACCATCTGAAGATATGATCTTTAATCTCCCTCCATGTTCTCCTCCGGATAATGGCTTGTACAGATTCTCGCTTGAACGTCCTCTCCCGCTTGGAAAACCATACAGGACTCTTCTCAAAAATTCCAGAAGTGTTGTCTTTCCGGTCTCGTTGTTTCCGCGGAATATCGTGACCGAATCAGACAGATCAACAAATTTCAAGTCGTGAAAATGCCCAAAGCCATCAATGTATATCTCCCTGATCTTCATGGAGACCCCCCCACCATTCTTGAAAGGAGAAATGATTCGGCCTGGGAGATCAATGATAGCAATTCATCGTCATCCGGATACTGCAAAAGATGGCGTAATTTTGGATTTTTATAGAGATCATCGACAGTTTCTTTGATTTGTTCCAGCATTTCGCTGGAATGAGGAATCTCATCAACAATTGTGCAGATGTCACTCACAATATCATTTCTTTCTTTCACTTCCTCCCGGTCGATGACAGGCCGGGTATTGTTTGTTATTTTATCAACAAGCACCCGGTTTTTGGAAGAAACCGGTTCTTCATTGAGATTTTTCGTAAATTCGATTATTGCATCCTCATCAATAATTTCATCATATATCCGATTATTTCCAACGAGCTCTATTCTACAGATAATGTCTTTCTTTTGTCTGTAACTCAGGTCAGACAGCTCTTCCCGTATCAAACAATCGAGATCCTCAAGACTCTCGATTTCTCCAGTGTCAATCTGAATCTTATCCCAGAGGATGGACGAAGTATCTATGAATTTCCTTTTAATCGAGCCCGAACGATCAATAGTGACAAGAAAACACCCTCTCGGACCGGTCTCCCCCATATCTCTCCCCTGAGGATTCCCGGAATACGCGACAAGGGGTCTGGCCTCGTTAATGACACCAGGTTTATGGATGTGGCCAAGAGCCCAGTAATCGTACCCGCATCTTTTTAGATCGTTAATATTACACGGCGCATATTGATCGTGGCCTTCTATTGATCCGACATTGCAATGAAGTAACCCGATTGTAAAAGGCCAGTCTTTTTCTTTTTCTGGATAATATTTCGATAAATTTGCGAAGACCAGTTCAGTCTCAAAACTCATTCCAACTATATTTGCGAGATGTTTACCATTGGGAGAATAATACGAATGTACTTCAGGTTCAGTACAGGAAAACCGAATTGTACTTTCCGGCAGTTTTACTTTCTTTGACCAGGAAGACACCGGGTCATGATTCCCATGCACAATAAAGCATCGTATTCCATTTTCATCTAATTGCCTGAGGCCCTGGCTGAAATTCAATTGAGCTTTGATGTTTTTATCCTGGCTGTCATATATGTCACCGGAGATCAACAGAAAGTCGACATCCTCATGGATGCATAACTCAATAATTTTTTTAAAAGCCCTATACGTTGCATTTGATAACAATTGAGCAGTTTTATCATCGTACTGAGCATGCCCGTGAAATGTACTTCCAAGGTGGAGATCGGCAGTATGGATGAATTTTAAGACTTGTTTTTTTGAACGTTTCACTGGTGCCACCCTTTGATACAAAGCCAATAGGTCCCTATTCATGAAAGTTTTTCTGATTTCCAATTCTCACAAGATATAATAATAGCAATATTAGCTATCCCGTTTATCTTTTAAGAAAAGGATTCCCAACATGAATTATCATTCACAGAATATGTATTCGCTGATTGATTTTTTCAATTTCGGGAATGATTCTGTCAATTTTATTATGTATTTCAATGAAGACACATCTGTTATTCACCCACAGAGTACATTCGGATTGCAAGCAATTCCTCGTTGTCGTTCCCGCAAGTGAAAATGGGCATATTTTCTGTTCCATGTGTGATCACTAATCCCGGGACCGGTTAATTCTTTGCCATGTTGATACGAGTGAAAAAACTCTCAATCTCTTCAATACTCGAAAAAACCCCTGCAATAAATATTTCAGCCGGGTGTGGGTTCTCCCGCTCTTGTCTTATGACAGAGTCTGAAGGCAGGTACCGAATAATCTCCTCCGGGTTCTTTATTCCCAGATGGGCGGCGAGAACATACGGGTAAATACGGAATTTTATCGATGAGGGATTTGTTGCTGATGGTCTGAAGAGCGAGATCATATCCAATTCGGTCTTATTTGGATACCCAATTGTATTCCTGCCACGATAGGTGACCTTTGTTTTCTGTTCAATAACAGGGCAGCTAAAGGATTGATCAAGTGTAGTACGTATCTGCTCGTATATGCCGGACTCAGGAGAGGGTGCTGTTAATCTCTCTTTTTTTCTTACTGTTGTATCCATCGTGGATTTTTGGATATAGTCAGTTTTTATCCGATATTGAGGATTTTTAGAACAAACCGTATCCAAATCGTATACATCAACCTGTGCCAGTCCTTCTTCCAATGAAACGGACGAATCGGTTTGTACAGGCGCGAGAGCATTTTCATCGGTATCACACTGGATAGGGGCCTTATCCCACATCCGATAGAAGATTCCGGTCCTCCATTTCTCGGCAATAACCCGTTTGAAAAATACAACTGCACCAAACACCGGGCAGTTCCAGTCTTGTGATGTCCCGGCGAAATTCAATCGCACAAAGTAACTACAGGTAGGTCCGTCACCCCTGTTGTAACAGCCGTGAACGCAGTTTAGTATACCGTCAACGAAAGAAGGTCTCTGCAACCCCTTCAGGCCTTTGATATCATTGCATACTGCAATATAGAAACATCTTCCTGCATGGGTGAAAAATCGTGTATATGACGCATTTCCCAGTTGCTCTGGCGAGAGATAATCTCTCGCAAGGTCCAGAACCTGCGCTTCAGATTCATCAGTCGGGTGAAATTTCTTTGCATATGCAATTAGGCCGTCTTTTGAAATTACAATTGCGACCTGGTTGGCATCATATCTGTTCAACGGACCGTCTTCAAGCAGGACCTTGCCGTCTATTCCAAGGCAGATAATAATTGACGCGGAGGTATCTTTGTAGATCTCCTGTAATAGCGGACTAATTTTATCAGCTATCTGCGGGATATATGCAGCACTCTCCGTTGTTCCGGAATGGAAATATCCTCCGGGAAAGAGTATAATCCCCTGTCCGGAATAAGTGCTCGCTAGTTTCCGGGTAATTTGAAAGAGAGCCGCCATCCTGTCTTCATTTTTCCGGGCATTTTTCTCTAGATCGTTATCAGGATATTTGTATGTACTGGATTCAAGGGTCACTGTTGCGATCCATTTTTTTCCGTTTTTAGAGGATGATGTCATATGGACGTTACCGGTTTTCGTCTTCGCCGGGTCTCCTGATTCAATGATTAAGCCATCTCGTTCAAACCGTATCTTTCCGGGAATACAATATTCCTTCATCACACACTCCTCTCTGACAGGGCATTCTCCTGTGATATCGTCACGTTTTGCACACCCATACTTTGAGAGATGCCAAAGCGATTCATCAACATCCAGTGCAATCATTGGACGTTCTCCTGTTTGGATACCACGAACGCCCTGCTTCCATGCCTCACGGATAATTGCATATGCCCCTTCAGGACTACCCTGATAACTCCCTTTTACAATTCCCAGTGCAAGTGTCGCTCGTGCAACATGGACGTCAACCGGGATAGGAACCTCCTCCAGATTTTTGATATCCCCGACTTTTCCATTATCACGGAGCATTCGAACCCAGAGAGGACCTATCTTCGGGCCTCGCAGAAATGGGAAATCCCATGTTATTCTCCTGCCGTCAAAGTGCTGATCCTCACGAAGACGACGAAGTATCGTCGGAGCATCCCAATTGCAAGATGCGAGAAAGTTGCGTGGATCACCATCCCACTTTTTGAGGAAGGATAACGCAACTGTACGCCAGATAAAGGCATCATTCCGTATCTTCTTGGAGAGGCCGTATCGCTGCATGTCATCTATCATTTTCCCGAATGAAACATGCCTGATAAGTGATGGATCAAAGAGATAGCGGGTATCAGGATCTTCGTATGTCCCCCTGGCGCTCTCCCAGAGAGCATCAGCATTTCTCTGGTAATCAATAGACACTGTAAGCGTCAGGAAGAGCAGGTGTGTCAGGCTGCCCGTTTTCACCCCTGCCGGCGGTCGGTCCTCAGGCATATCCCTCCGTCCATGAATTCCTTCCGATAGAAATGCCTGGTAGAGAATTGGGGCAACTATTCCTGCTTTTTCTTTATCTATGGCGAGCATCAGGTCCGCCTCTTCCACACTTTAGAAAGATAAATGTCATAGGGACGATTCGTCGGAGATGAAAAAACTCACATTCTTTCATACCATCTCGTCCGTTCACCACACCCCCCTCACCCAAACACCCCCAACAATTCCCGGATATCCCTCAGTACCACGTCCGCCGTCTCCACCCGGTCCTCGTGGAAGTTCCGGTCGCCATAACTCGCATACGCAGTCATCATCCCCATCCGCTTCGCCGGCCCGATATCCCGTCTCAGGCTGTCTCCGACCATCAGGACCTCGGAGGGGTTCCGGTCGACCCGCTCCAGGGCATACCGGAATACCTTCGGGTCAGGCTTGTGCGACCCGGACAGGTCGGCGGTGACGATCTCGTCGAAGATGGGATAGAGCCCGGTCCTCTCCAGGCGGGAGACGGCGTTTTTGAGGTGGGCGTCGGTCACGATCGAGAGCGAGAGACCACGGTCCTTCAGGGCCTGCAGCGTCGGCTCGATGCCCGGGTAGGGTGCGAGGTCGCGGATCTTCCACTCCTCGTACGCCTGGCAGCACCGGGCATACCGCTCGTCGGAGTAGACGCCGTTGTCGGTCATGAAGTCCCGGATATTGTTCCAGTCCTCGAATCCCCACCCGTCCCTCCTGAGGAAGTAGCCGAGGAGGTCCATGGCCCGGTCCAGGCCGAGGATCCGGTTGACCTGGCTGCAGGCCGCGATCTTTGCCTCGACGAAGTCGAAGAGCGTGTTGTCCATGTCGAAGAGGATGGCGGTGATGGTCCGGGGTGTGGATGGTATGATCATGGTCTGGGTGTCTGCCTCTCTGGTGTGTGAGTTGTTTGGAGCCAGCCGGGTTATGGGTTCCGTTCGGGGCACTATTCCCGATAATCTCATCCAATCACCTCTCGATCCCAAGCCCGGAAAGCTTCCTGCACAATTCAAGTTCCCGCACGAACTCCCCTTCCATCTCCTGATTCCTGATCACAACCTTCAGGCTCTCCCGTTTGCTCCCCTTCCCGCGGTACTCGCCGTAGATGAACGCCGGGCCGACCTTGACGACGCCGAAGGCGACCGCAAGCCGGAAGACGAGGTCGACCGCCTGGGCGGGCGTGCAATCCCTGGCGTCGATCGCATGCGGTTTTTCGAAGAGGAAGTACGAGACGCCTTCCGCCATACAGAGATCGGCGACGTTTATATCGGCGGTGAGGTGAACAAGAAGCGAATACACGTCCTTCTCGGCGGCCTTGACCGACTGCACGATCAGGAGGTCGTTTCGCTCCTTATCGGTGCTTCCCGGCCCGACACCGGGGACGATCCGTGCCTGGTCGCGTATCTTCTGGAACTCTGCGAGGGCACCGTAGGCGGCAAGCCGTGACCGCTTCATCTTCTGGTTCACCAGCTCGTCGAGCAGCCCTCCCTCGTACATAGCCGACCGCTTCAGAAGAGAGATGGCCTGCGGGGAGTACTTCGTGTTGAGGGCGCTCTCGATCTCCTGCCGGACAAGGTCCACGAGCACGAACAGGTAGGGGTTGATCTGTGCGGCAGAGCAGAACCCGTCATAGAGCATGTTCGTGTCAAGGGAGAACATGACATCCCGGTTCATCTTCCGGTACACCGTCTTCAGCGACTCGAAGTCGTCTGCGTTGCGGTACGAGAGGATGCCTGCAGAGAGGACCGACTGGAGCACGTCATTGTACGAGGGCATATCATATGCAAGCTCGCCAAACCGGCCGGACTCCTCTTCAAAGTCGTCCCGTGTGCACATCCCGGCAAGCACGAAGCCCGCCGGCGACTCCCTGAGTGTCGCGATATCGAAGTCGTAGAGGGGATACTTGATCGCGACCTGGCCCTTCACCAGGTTGAGGAGGACCTGGAGTTCCGGTACCGTGACCTCAGTCGCCATCCCGGGCCCTCACTGCCTCTGCCTTGAAGTCATGGAGCGTGTGGTACTGCCGGGGGATCATCTGGTACGGCTTTGCCACGTCACGGGTGGTCGAGATCTCCAGGTAGAAGACGTGGTCGACGTCGTCGAGCTTGATGGGGAGAAGCGTCCCTGCCACCACCGCCTTCCTGCCGGGAGTGATATCAAGCGCGACGCATGCCCCCTCCCGCTTCTTCGAGACCATGAGGGCATAGACCTTGGAAAAGACGTCCACGACATCTCCCTGGTCGACCGGGATGCACTCGATCTCCGGAGAGAATCCGTTGTGCTCCGAGATGGCCCGCACCGCCTCCGAGACCGCCCCGGCCCGCCCGGAGAACGGTGCCTCGACGGCGATGCTGACGGTGTCGGGACGGAACTCCGTCTCCCGGACGACCGCGTAGTAGGTGTTTACGAGCGCCCACGCCGACCGCCCGAGCAGGCTCACGTAGACCCGTTCAGACGTCAATTCTCCCACCGTCCTGCACAATCCGTACTCCGTCGAAGTTCC
>Ga0334889_1000543_pt1 | contig 57947 bp, 47 predicted proteins | sample GraSluR1_MG_2_FD_207222 | JGI IMG/M metagenome (GOLD analysis project Ga0334889, IMG submission 207222) | Sludge microbial communities from methane-producing bioreactor in Wageningen University, Netherlands - Granular Sludge_8_08-R1 | ecosystem: Engineered > Bioreactor > Anaerobic > Unclassified...
TGAGATTCAAGTGTATATTACTTTTATCATTTACAATGTTATGCTTAACTTAATTGGTGATGTTTCTAGATTACTTAATACTGATCCTGAACGTATTTCTTTTCATATGATTAAAAAATCTTTTTTTTCTGTATACTCAACATTGTGACGATTATGATTCTTTTTTAGACTTCTTGGTTATTAATCACAAAAAACTTGATTTAATTAAACCTGTTAAAAATTACTAAGTTATTTAATATTTATTTAAAATCTTGGTTTCCTCTGGAAACTACATTTGCTATATTAATTTTTGTTTTTGAATAAATTTTATTTTTTTTATTCTATTAAAATCTTTTATGTTTTCTCTTAAGTTTATATCATAGCCTTGATATCGCCATGTACTTAAAAAAGGTCGGTTTTAATTGTTGTTTCAATGTCGCCTTGCATTTTACACGCCGCACAAATCTACTTGGCTTTGTGCAAATTTACGAAACTTGATGTTTCGCAAAAACCCTACGCGAAACAACTATGCCAAATGTGATTAAAATAATTGCTATAGGAATAGCCCATATCGCATAGAGAATACTGTTTTTCATTTGTTCAACGGACATTATAGAAATGTACTGCAAGTGATAAAGGGGCATGAGCACAATAATCCGATATAGTGAGCTTGTTTCAGGTATGGGCAAAATAATCGGCACTACATATATAGCGGCAGAAACCGCAAAGGCAATCATTTGACTTTTGCAAATAGCAGATAGGATTAAAGTAATACCTGTTACACTGATTACACCGCTTAATGCCAAAATAATCTGATATTTAAGCACCGTTCCACAAGTAAGATTAAATGGGATATATCCCTCTACAAACTCTTGAGGAGCGAATAGAATACTGCAATTCAGGCCCTCTTTACCATATAAAACAAATGCTAATATCAAATGAAATGCAACAATCAAAATAGTTATAAACAATGCCGAAAGAATACTTGCTATTATTTTTGCGGTAGCACACTTTGTTTTTCCATATTTACTAGTTAGAATTATGTTATCAACACCACTATACTCGTCAGAGAAAATAGGCGTTATGATTAGAATAATGACTAAAGAAAGAGAAATCAAAACCTTTGCTATATTTTGACTTGTATTAAGCCAACCGTTTACATAGCCGATTTTAATTTCTTCGTTGCCAAAAAGATCAGAAACACTTGCCCCATTCCAATTTCCCTTCATATCCGAAAATCGAGCAAAAGCGGAAGACTGAATAGCGTTTTGATAAAGATATTGAGCATTCATTCCATGCAAATCATGAGTAGGCTTAAAGTCAGTCATTATTTGTTGCATTTTTTCATCTGTCAAAACACCCTCGTATTTTTCCGCAACAGATTTATCAATCTCAATCGCGGTTCTGCCTTTGCCTTCGTTGCTCTTGCCGTCAAAAGCGTACATATTATGGAATGTAGCATAAGAAAGTACAAAAGACAGTAAAAGTACAGCGGCAATAGAAATCATCGTAAATCGTTTTGTCAATATTTTTTGCAATTCAAATTTGATTAAATTCTTCATTCTTTACTCATTCCTTTGAAATAGAAAAGGTATAAGTCTTCTAATGTAGGCTGTACTCGTATGGCATTTTCCATAGGTTGACGAGATGCAATCACCCGTAGCACCGTATTATTATTTTTGATGTTTCGCAAATTGCTTATATTAAGTGTTTCTGTATACCGTTCGGCAAGACTGGACGGAACAGCACATTCCCAAACATAACCGTCAATTTCTTTGATAATTTCTTGAGGTTTTCCGAATTGGAGCACCCGTCCAGATTTCATCATAATAATTTCTTCAGCGATAAACTCAACATCAGAAACGATATGCGTAGATAGAATAACAATCCTGTCTTTAGAAAATGCACTTATCAGATTACGAAAACAGACACGCTCCTTTGGATCAAGTCCCGCAGTTGGTTCATCTAATATCAAAATATGAGGATTATTTAGCATTGCTTGTGCAATCCCTAAACGCTGTTTCATACCGCCGGAAAAGGTTTTTATTTTGTGGTAGATTTCCTTTGTTAAGCCAACCACATCTAACAATTCCAATGCTCTTTCCTTAGATTGCTTATCTTTCAAGCCTTTTAATGCGGCAACATACATTAGAAAATTCATTGCGGTAAAATCGGGATAATATCCAAAATGCTGTGGTAGATACCCCAATAATGTTCGGTATTTCTCACCCAATCCCAAGATGTTTTTTCCATCCAAAGTGATTTTTCCAGAGGTGGGAGTTTGAATATCACAAAACAGCTGCATAAGTGTGGTTTTCCCCGCACCGTTTGCACCAAGTAGGCCATAAACACCATTTGATATAGTAATATTTAAATGGTCTATGGCAGTCTTTGAGCCGTATTTTTTTGTCAGCTCGCTTGTTTTAAGTTCCATATAAATGCTCCTTTCATTATGGGGAGTAAAAAAATACTCCCTATGTGTTTACATAGAGAGTATAAAATACAATATTCAACTTTTTATCTACAAAGATGGCATTTTGAAAAAGGCAGACACCTTTGCACCAATCGCAGAATTTTCAAGTTCAAGATAGCCTCCATGGTGTTCGCAAAGCATCTTGCAGATATATAATCCCAGTCCAAAGTGTTCAGAGTGATTTTCTTCCTCAGTAAAATATGGGTTTGTAGCCTTTTTCAAAATGTCTTTAGAAAAGCCTTTGCCATCATCAGATACCGATAACAGCAATCCATTATTTTTTTCCTCAATAGTCAAGTTAATAATAGAAACGGCATAGCGGAGAGCATTTGAAATCAAGTTATTGCTTACCTGCAAAATGAACGACTTATCAAGATTTAAATATTTTGAGGTTGTATTGTTTTTCAGAGATAGTTTTTTGTTTCCCGCTGCGCATAGCATATTCGCACTTTCTGTCAAAGAGAAAAAAATTTCCTGCAAAGATATTTTTATATATTCTGGCTGTGCATCCTCCAATCGCTGTAAGCTACTCATACTGTCAATATAACGCTCTAAACGAAAAATATGTTTTCCCATTGTAAGAGCGGTTTCTCTTGTCATATCGTTATTGCTTGCCTGTAACATTTCGTCATAGCCCTTTAATACGGTAAGAGGGGTACGCAAATCATGAGCAAAAGCAGCATTAAGTTGTTTGCGATCTTCAACTTGACACCACATTTCAGAAAAATTACTTGCAAGAGTAGAACGCATAACTTCAAAAGAAGTACAAAGCTGTCCTAATTCGTCTTTGCTATTATAGGAGATAGAAAAATCTAAGTCGCTATTTGAAATTTTTTCCGAAGCCGCTTTTAATTCTGCAAGCGGTTTTTTCAGTTTGTTCCTGTAAAATAATAAAGCTGCGGCAATGATACACAGTGCGGAATACAGCGGTGTTACTATAATTGGCACAATTCCATATAAAAATATGAGTTGCTCATCTTTGTCAGATAAGGCAACGGGGGCAGTGCCAATATAACTTCCCTCGCCTAAGCGTTCTCCCCTTTGATTTGTTAAATAATATTTTTCACTTGTTATTGGATATGAATTTTTAATATTTTCAGCAGCATTATTACATAATAAAGTTGTTACCGTACTTAAAATAAGAGCAATGATAATAAACACGAAAACATAAAGTACAATGCTTTTTCTCAAAGACAAATTACGCCAAAGGTGCTTTATTTTTTCCATTTATAGCCACGCCCCCAAACTGTTTCAAGGTAGGACTTATCCGTAAATGCTGCAATTTTAGTTCGTATTCTGCGGATATGCTCTGCTATTACGCTACTGTCACCCTCATTATCATATCCCCAAACTCTTTCGTAAATCCGTTCCTTGTCAAAAATTTGCCCCAAATTTTGAGAGAGGAGCTCTACAATATCAAACTCCTTTTTCGCAAGCATAATTTTTTCGCTTTTGTAGAATAAGCAACGTTCCAAAAAATCTATTGTGAGTTCTCCGGAAAATTTTAATTGTGTTTCAAAAGTATGGCGACTTTCTCGGCGTAAATGAGCGTTTACTCTTGCTTCCAATTCCATAAGCGAAAACGGTTTGACAATGTAATCATCGCCACCGACAGAAAAGCCCTTTACTTTATCTGTATCCTCAATCCTTGCTGTAAGAAAAAGAATAGGACATGATATATGGTTACGAATACGCTTGCAAACCTCCAATCCGTCTAATTTCGGCATATTAATGTCAAGTAAAATAACATCGGGCTTATATTCAATTTGCTTTAATGTTTCAAGGCCATTTGTAGCTTTGAGAACATAATAACCCTTGCTTTCAAAGAACTGACTAAGCATTGTTACAATATCAGCTTCATCATCGGCAATTAAAATTTTGCTTTTCATTTTTTGCACCTCCTTAACCACTTAATTATACGGGATAATATTCAATTATTTATCTACTTCTTTATTTTTTTTCTTTGCTCATCAACTTGCTTTTCTGTGTTCTTTGGTATCAGCCACATACGGGCAAACCAATCATGCCAAGTATGCGGGTTTCCTCGCAAAGTTTTTGTACCTGCCGTTCTGAAATCTTCCGTTTTACTGCTACTTCCAGGGCAGAAATGCAATCCATAATAACCCGTTCTTTATTTTCGTTATACTCTATATTATATACGGCAGACTGAATAATAACATAAATCTCAATATATTAATATAAAGATTGTGTTAATATAATCATGTATAAAAAGAAGAAAAAAGTAATGAAATGTATGTATAATAAATGACAAAGAGAAAAAAATAATAAAAATAAAAGCGATTATATACACGAAACCAAGCATAAGAATTTTCTTTTTTTTACATTTATACATTTTAAACGCTCTTCCGTTTTACCAAATGAACTTATTATCTATATTTACTGTAAAAGCATTTTTTTGTCTTTTTAAATTTGACTATAAAACTTAATTTTGATAAAATTAATTATAAATGTGTATTATGAGGTGAAAAAAATGTCTAAGATAGTTAAAATATTTCCTTTAAATGAAAATCATTTTGAGGATGTAACTAATTATATTTTAAAATTTTATGAAGAAGATCCTTTAGAATTTCTTTTTATAGGACCTTCAGGATATTACGTAAAAAATGTTGCTGATTGTGTTGCGGCAAAAATTAATAAAACTTTGAATAGAGATTCTTTTCAAGTTTTAAATCAATATGTTACAGAATTACTTAGAGAAGAACAACCTGATGCTAATATAATCGACAGAGATTTTTTAAAAGTTTTTATTAAAAAAGAAATAGATGAAATTATTGAAAAAGAAAAATCTGATGATGAATTTTCACAGTATTTAAAAATACTGAATAAAAGTAAAAGATCATCAGAATATATCCTTGATATATTTCAAAAAAAATGGGAAATAAAAAATACAGAAGAAGATTCTTATTTAGAATATGCTCAAGTTTACATGGATATAGAGAAAACTCTTGATACTCATACAAACTTGTACAAGTTATACAAAATGCTCGAAGAAAAATTAGAAGATATTTTAAAAACTAAATTTGACGATTCTAAAGATTATAATAAAAATTTTGATCCTATATCTGTTTACAAATGGTTTTATAATGAGTATAAAGGCAAAAAAAATAAAACGATAATAATTTCTGGTTTTTTTGATTTAACACCAATAATGTGTAAAGTGCTTGAAAATATTTTTGAGATATTTGAAAATGTTCACTTTCTTATATGGCAAGATATAGAGGATAGATCTTTCAATTCACTTTCATCAGTTTATGAGTTTATAAACAAAAATAATTTTTCAATATTAAACATTCCTAAAAATTTGAAAAAACTTTTTTCAAATAAAAAAATGAAAATATATCAAATGTCTGATTCTATAAATGAAGTTGAAAAAATATGCAAAGAAATAAAAAACAAGATTTTAACGGAGAATATTGATTTAAAAGATTTTGGAATAGTTATTCCAGATAATTCATTAGTTAATGTTGTTTCAGAATATTTTGAAGAAATAAATATACCTTATCATATAAAAAATGATATTCCTTTATCAAAAAGCCAAATAGTGAATATACTCCTTCAGCCTTTTAAAACTATAACGAGAGGATATGAAACAGATGATATAATAGCCTGTATTGAGGATGGTTTTGCGGGAGAAATTAATTTAACAGTTGAAAATATTGAAAATTATCTTATCAGATTAAACTTAATGTATGACGTTCAAAAATCTTCTTTGTCTAACAGAAGAGAAAAATGGTTAAATAAAATAAATGAAGAAATAAAATTGCTCAAAATAATCAAAAAAAATACAGAAGAAGAAGAGAGAGTTGAAAAGGAGTTAAATGAAATAACAGAATTAAGAGCAATTTTTGAAAAATTGTTTTCTTTTTTTTACGAAATTGAATATGAAAAAAATAAAAAAAGAAATTTTAAAATTGAAGATATCAGAAAATTTATAAAAAAATGGTTTGAAATGAAAATTATAGACCTTACTATATTGAAAAAATATATTGATGAAAGAGATAAAGAAAAATTTTCTAAAGAAATAAAAAGCGAATATAATGCTTTAAAATATTTTGAATCTTTTTTATTTAAATTTGAGAAAACATCTGAAAAAATCTTTGAAAAAAATAAAAAAATAAGTTTAGAAAAAATTTTCAGAATGATTTCTGATTTAATTGAGGTTGAAACATACAGAGATTCAGAAAAATATTATAATTGTGTTGAAATTATGAATCTGTTAGATTCAAGATTCGTGTACAAAAAACATAAATATTTTTTAAATTTCACTGAAAATAATTATCCTTCGATTTCAATAAATCCATTTTTATCAGCTATGACTGATGATGGAAAAGATATAGCGAAAACATCTGAAAAAATTAGTAGAAGAAACCTTTTTATTTCAATGATTTTTTCAGACAACATAATTTTTTCGTATCCAAAAGCAACATTATCTGGAAATCAAATTTTAAGTTCACCATATGAAAAAGAATTTATTAAACTTTTTAACGTTGAAACTTATATAAAATATGAAAATAAAAAAGAAGTTATAATAAATAATCCAGAAGAAATTTATTCGAAAAACGAAGCGTTGTTATATTACATAAATAAAAATATAGAAACAATTTTTTTGGATTTAAATGAAAAAAAAGAAGAAATTCTTCAATTAAAAAAATATTTAGAGAATCATAAATGGGATTTAGATAAAAAAATAAAAATAAATTACTTATCACATTCAAAATTATCAAATTATGTCGATTGTCCGTTGAAATATTATTATTCATCAGTCGCATATGTAAAAGGTGAAAAAAATTTTGATATATTTTCAGAGGGATTAATAAAACATTCTGTTATGAGTGAAATAGCTGAAAAAAAACCATTTTATTCTGATTTGAGGGAATTAATGTTTGAAAATGAAAAAGCAGAAGAATTTATAAAAAAAATAATAGAAAAAGTATGGGACGAAAAAATAACTAATGTTCTTCATAAATATCAAGCAGTTAAAATTGTGGAAATAAATAGAATATCTCAAGATATTTTTTTAACTTTAGAGAGCTTATTAGAAAGTTATCTTGAAATAAATAAAAAAACAAAAATAGATTTTTCTCAAACTATTTTTACTGAAAAAAAATTTGCTTTTGAATATCATATAGAAAATTTTGGAAAAATAAATATAGAAACAAGAATAGACAGATTTGATCTAACTAATGCAAATTATACTTATGTGATGGATAAATTTGAAAATGAAATAAAAAAACCAGCATATTGTATTATAGATTTAAAAAATAGTGAGAATTCATATCAATCTGAACAACTATTTCTTTATTATTTAGGTTTAATAAATGATGATGAATATAAAGAAAAGTTAAAAGACAAAGATATTTATTTGAGATTTCATCCATTCAAACAATTAAAAAAAGCATCAAATAAATTTATAAAAATTCAAAATGATCTTGTAATAATTTTAAAAAAAGGAAGCTCAACAAATTTTATTGCTTTTAATTTCCATGAGTTCAATAACTGGCTTATAAAAACATTAAAAGAAATAGAAAAAGGAAGCTTTTATCCAATAGCAACTAAAGAAAGAATTATAAAAAGATTTTTAGAAGAAATGAATGAAAAATACGAATGTATGAAAAATGAAAAATATTATGAGTGTGGATTTTGTGAGTATAAAAATATATGTAATCTATTAGAATACTTAAAAGATTTTGAAATAAAAAAAGATAGATAAAGCATGGTTGTCCAAGAAAAACGTATCTAAAAGCAGTTTAAGACGGTTAGTAAAAATTTGGAAAAGAAAATCATATAATGCTTTTTTGATGGTAAATATGGATGAAATAAAGTAGCGAACAATTGAAAATTTTCGTCAAAAAAACAATTGAGCGAATCAAAAAATGCGTCAGAAAATAGCATGTCTGAGCGTAGCGAGTTTGCTATTTTCTGACGCATTTTTTGATTCGCTCAATTGTTTTTTAGAAAATTTGATCTTGTTTGCGTTTATTTTATCCATTATTTACCACTTCATTATTATAAGCATTTAGTTTTAATGTATTTGAATTGGGTTTATTAAAAATATTATCAAGTAAAAAAATAAATGTTAAAAAACATCTTTATGAATTTCCAGAAATTATCTATAAAATACCAACGTTATCATATGCGCTGTAACGCCGTGCAAAGTTCGCGTGGCTGTTACACTACATTTGAAAGAATAAGGTATTAATTTTGAAAATATGTTCTTCCCAAATTTCCAATATTTCTACTATAAAATACCAACGTTGTCATAAGTGCTGTAACGCCGTGCCTTCTTGGGAACGATAGTTGAACAAGCGTTTAACCATAGTTTAACCATTGTTGAACGCAAAAGATGAATGTTTTTGCCTGCACTGTAACGCCGTGCAAAGTTCAGCGTGGCTGTTACACTACATTTAAAAACAAAAAAAGATGATGTCAAAAATGTTTTTTTCTTAACCAAATATATCGAAATTTATTTGTTATTTTCAATCCAATTGTCTAATTTTTCCATAGCTAAATCAAAAGTTTTGTAAGAAATATCTGGTAAAGTTCCTCCCCAAATTTTTTCAGCTTCTTTAAAACCTTCTATAATAGCATTTCTTAATGTTTCAGCTTTTGAAGTGTCTCCGCCTGAAATAGATATTGCAAAATCAACAAGTCTGCTACTTACGTTTTCAGGGCTTAATTCACCACCGTCAGAAATCAATACCGCAGCTTCTTTTTGTGCAATTTCATCAACTTTGATATCTTTATTAAATTGCAAATCTTTAAACGAATGTCCTTGGCGTTCTAATAATTCTTGTACAATTTTTCTTAATTGAAAATAGATTTTTTCACTTTCCTCTTTTAATGATTCTACAGAAGTCCAATTTGGTTTGCTATAAGTCGTAGGTGCTTCATTTTTTGAAGGAACATATTGATCTGCGAGTAAGTTGTTTTTATTTTCTTTATCAACATTGTTAGGATTTTTTTTATTTTCATTAGTTTTTTTGATTAATTGTAAACCCGCAACATTGTTATCAATCTTCATTTTTTTACCCCCTTTTTTATTAGTTAATATATTATCGGTTTCTTTAAAATTATCTTTAATAAAAAAATCTGCCTTTTTAAAGGCAGATTTTTTTATTTTGAAGATATTTTTGTCCAAGTATCTTTTAAAGTTGCAGTTCTGTTGAAAATTAAATTTTCTGATGTGCTATCATAATCTGGTGTAAAATAACCAATTCTTAGAAATTGATATCCCTTTTCAATTTTAGCATTTTTTGCTTCAGGTTCTAAAAGACAACTTTTTATAATAGTTAATGAATTAGGATCTATGTTAGAAGTATAATCATTACCCTCTTCACATTCATAAGGGTTTTCTTTTGTGAAAAGATGAGAGTAAAGTCTAATTTCGCCATTCAAACAATGTTTTTTTGAAACCCAATGTAAAGTGCCTTTTACTTTTCGACCATCGGGACTCCATCCTCCCTTAGTTTGAGGATCGTAAGTACATCTCAATTCTATTATTTCGCCTGAGTCATTTTTTATGACTTCTTCACAAGTTATGTAATAAGCATTTGCAAGACGAACTTCTTTTCCGGGGGCGAGTCTGAAAAATTTCTTAGGAGGGTTTTCCATAAAATCATCTTTTTCAATAAATATAACTTTTGAAAAAGGAATTTTTCTTTTGCCGGCGTCAGGATTATTAGGGTTGTTATCTGCATCTAACCATTCTTCATTATTTTCAGGATAATTAGTTATAACTACTTTCAAAGGGTCAATAACGGCCATAAGTCTATCAGCATTTTTATTTAAATCTTCTCTCACAAAATATTCTAACATTCCATAATCTACGATGCTTGCAGCTTTAGAAACGCCTATAGCTTCTGCAAAGTTTTTAATAGCTTCAGGAGTGTATCCTCTTCTTTTCATTCCAACAATAGTAGGCATTCTTGGGTCATCCCAACCATTAACAAAATTATTCTTTACAAGATTAATTAAATGTCTTTTACTCATTACAGTATAAGTTAAATTTAATCGTGCAAATTCTATTTGCTGAGGGTGACAATGAATAGTTATGTTGTCTAAAAACCAGTCATATAAAGGTCTGTGATCTTCAAATTCAAGGCTGCATAGTGAATGAGTGATGCTTTCAAGTGCATCTGATATACAATGTGTGAAATCGTACATAGGATATATATACCAGTTATCATTTGTTCTATGGTGTTTTGTAGTTTTTATTCTATAAATAACAGGGTCTCTCATATTTATGTTAGGAGATTTCATATCTATTTTAGCTCTTAAAACTTTTTCGCCTTCTTTAAATTCACCTTTTTTCATTCGTTCAAATAAATCAAGGTTTTCCTTAATTGAACGAGTTCTATAAGGGCTTTCCTTTCCTGGTTCTGTTAAAGTGCCTCTATACTCACGAATTTCTTCAACTGTTAAATCATCAACGTAAGCAAGTTCTTTTTTTATTAATTCTACAGCATAATCATATAATTTTTCAAAATAGTCAGAAGCGAAATAAAGATGTTCTTTCCAATCAAATCCAAGCCATTTTATATCGTTTTTAATTCCGTCAATATATTCTGTTTCTTCTTTATCAGGGTTGGTGTCATCAAATCTTAAATGACATACACCGTTATATTTTTTTGCCATACCAAAATTTATGCAAATAGCTTTTGCATGACCTATATGAAGATAACCATTAGGCTCTGGCGGGAATCTTGTTTCTACTCTATCACCATTTTTTCCATTTTTTAAATCTTCGTCTATTATTTTTTCGATAAAATTCTTTTTTACAATATCTTCTCCGTTCATCGATATCACCTCGCTTATTTTCATTTATTATAACATATATTTTTTTAAATACATAAAAACTTTTATTGAATTTTATAAAAAGTTGGAAAGGAAAAACAAAAAAATGTTTAAATGTTTAATTGGTTAAGCATTTAAATAGTTAAAAGTTAAAAGTGGAAAGCGACACAAATTTTTTTTATAATGCACTTACGGTAAATATAGATGAAATAAAGTAGCGAACAATTGAGAATTTTCGTATAAAAAAAAATTGAGCGAATCAAAAAATGCGTAAGAAAATAGCATGTCTGAGCGTAGCGAGTTTGCTATTTTTAGCAATTTTTGACCGAGCGAAAGCCGTTTTTTAGAAAAATTGATCTTGTGAGCGATTTATTTTATCCGATATTTACTACTTCATTAATAAATGTTTTTAACGCTTTTCCTAACCAACTTTCTATTTTCCAACTGACCAACTAATAATTATAAGAGCTTTCAAAAACCTGTCCACCCCGTCAACCTTCGGTTGTCACCCCTCAAGAGGGGAATTAATTACAAATGCTTGTTTTATGGTTATTTCAGATCAACTTTCTATTGACCAACATTGTCATATGTGCTGTAACGCCGTGCCTCCTTGGGAACGATAGTTGAACGGTAGTTAAGCAAGCGTTTAACCATAGTTTAACCATTGTTGAACGCAAAAGATGAATGTTTTTGCCTGTGCTGTAACGCCGTGCAAAGTTCAGCGTGGCTGTTACACTACATTAAAAGCAAAAAACGGTTAATATTAAAATGGTTTTCCTAACCAATTTTAGGCTAACAAACTAATAATTTTATTTTTATTTATTTTTCTTGATTTTAAGAGAAAATTTATATATAATATAAGAAGATTAATTAAGGAGGACTTGAAATGTCAGAAGTAAAAAAATTGGAGATTAAAGATATTATTTTTTATTCATTGATTATATTATCTTTTTTAACTTTTTCTCCATTTGATCATATAACTTTAATTTTTTCTATGATTTTTATTTTAATTAGAGCACTACCTTTTGTTCCGTTATTTTTTATTGTAAACGTACTTACTGTAAGTGTGTTGAAAACGCCTTTAATAAATAGCCTTGCATTGGTTGGCATATTACTGAATATTTCTTTTTTTAAAACAAGAAAAGAAGTTTTTAATATAATAGCTTTTATTTGTACTGTTTCGGTAATGAATTTTTCTTTGAATGATATAAATAGATTTTTTATATTTGTGGTTTTGGTATATTATATGTATAAAATTTTTAAAGAAAATAAAAAAATATATTTACTAATCGTATTAGTCATTTTTATTTTGATAAATTTTTTTAGTTTTGAAAAATTTTCTATTAGAGATTTAATATATGCTATCGAAGAAAACAAACCAGAAGAAACAATAGTTCAATTATATGAAGAGGAAGAAGATATAGAAACGGACGAAAGAAGAGAAAGAGAAAAAAAACGTATAGTAGTTCAAACTTCTGAGATTCAAGAAGAAGGGGTAGAAACCGTAAAATTTTTTTATATTGATTTAGATAATATACAAAGGCTTACAATATTTTTATCAATAGGTATATTTGTTTATTTTTTTACGTGGTTTATAACGCTTAAAAGTCATAAAAAAATTTCAACATATATTTTTACTGCAGTTGCAGTTGTATTTGTTGCATTTTTATTTTATTCTATAATGACTTCTTTAGGAAATGTGGATAGTGAAATAGTAGATATGATTTCAGAAACTATTTCTTATCAAAAAGATAGATTTGAAACAGGATATGAAAGATGGGAAGATTTTGAAATAGAATTAGTTTTTAAAGAAATAGAAGATATGAATACATTTGAAAAAGCTTCTTATAAAATAATTAATAAAGATAATCTTATTGTTATTACGGGATTTTTTATAATGTTGACAACAATAATTTTAACTTTCAAATTTATAAGAAAAAAATACGATAAAACTAAAAAAGAAATAAAAAGAGAAATTGAAACGTTTGAAGAAAAAATAGAAGATTTTTCGGGAGAGAAATTTTTAATAATTGAAGAAGCTTATATTTTTATAAGAGAAAAATTCTTATATAAGTATTATAACTTAACCCCTTTTGAGCTTCTTAGAAATGTTGATCACTGTGTAGATTTTGAAAAACTTTCAAATTTTTTTGTTTTAAAAGAATATGGGAAAAAGGATATTTCTGAAACCCAAGAAGAGATAAAACAAATAATAAAAAATTCAATAGATTATTATAAAAAAGCAAACTCCATATAGGAGTTTGCTTAATTAACGTCTAACCAATTTTCAATTGTTAAATATTGAACGTCTCCATCGAATTCAAATCTATAAGTTCTATTGCGAATTCTATCGCCAAAAAAATCAGCTTCTTCAGAGTTTCTTGTGCCTCTATTAAACCTGAAGTTTATAGTTTTTCCTGCGGGCATTTCAAAAGTAATTGAATAATAATTGTCTGACTCTTTTTTTAATTTATATTTGCTATCACCAGCTATCCAATTATTAAAATCTCCGTATAAATATATATCAGCATTTGTAGGTTTTTCGGGAGTTGTGACATAAAAAGTAACTGAAAAACTTTCATCAGAACCTTCAGAGATGCCTATACTTGCAGAAGTTATTGGGGGTACATTTTCAATAGGTTTTTCAGAAGAACAAGAAAAAAGAAAAAAAAGCATCGAAATAGTTAAAAGTAAAACAAAAATCTTTTTCATAAAATACCTCCTAAAAGTGAATTGATTTATAATAAATCAATTATACCAAAAAAAATTAGGTTAATGATGTTAATAATGTTAAAAATGTAAATTTTCAATTCATATTTATATCAATATTAGATTTTTTTAAAATATAAAGAGAATAATAAAAAGTTCTTTTATAGAAAATATATAAAGTAAAAAATATGACAATTCCAATTAAAAACCAAATTTGTTTGAAAAAAGAATCAAATGAAGATTCTTCAAAAGATAATATTCTAAACATCAAAAACGCGCCTATTTCTACCATTAAAAACATCAAAAATTTAACTATTTTTTTACTATTTAGCGAAATAGTGACGGGAATTATGAAAAAACCTAAAAAAATCCATCCGAAAGGATCGTTGAAAAATATTGAAATTACAAAAGTAGTAATTAATGACATGAAAAAATATTTTTTCCCGCATATATGATTTACTATCATTAATGGAAGAAAAGAAAAAAATGAAATAGCAACACCTATAATTGGAATAAACATATGTAAAGAAAATAAGATAACTGCAAGTACTGAAAGAATTGCACAAAATGTAATATTTTTTTGCATAAAAGTTCTCCTTATAAAAAATTGTGGTAAAATAAAATATGTAACTCAAAAAATAAAAAATTTTTAATAATATTTAAGGGGTGAAAAAATGAAAAATACAGCATATGAGGTAGAAAAAAAATTAAGAAATATTTGTTTTTTAGTAAAAATAGAAGGAAGAAAAGTATTGAAAAATTTTGATATATCTACAGCTCAATTTGATTTGCTACAAATATTATACTTCAAAGATCGAAAAAAGTTAAGCGATATAAGCAAAATTTTAGGAGTTACAAAAAGTACAACTACAGGTTTAATTCAAAGATTAGAATTGATGAGTCTTTTAACAAAAGAGCAATCAGAAAAAGACAAAAGAGTTTTTGAAGTTGTTATTACTGAAGAAGGAAGAAAAATTATTGATCAAGTTTTAAACAGGAGATTAGAATTGATAAATAAAGTTATAGAAAAAATGGGAAAAGATGAAGAACTTATAGAAAAATTAACTGAATTATACCAAACAATTGAAGAGGTGGTAAAATCAGATGAGTAGAAGGAAATTAATTTTTCTCCTTTTTTTATTAAGTGTTTCTATGGCTTTTCCAACATCATCCATTCTTATTAATGGAATGAATGGCAGTATGGTTTTTATTGATGGAATATTCAGAGGAAATATATCTTCTGGCACATTTAAAGCAAGTAATCTTCCTTCCAAAATAGTAGAAGTTAGACTATCGCGTTCAGGATATGCTGATTATTATAAAGATGTAGATATGACTTCTGAGGAAGATATAATAATAAATACGGTTCAGGATCCTTTATCTATTTTAAAATTGAATATTTCTCAAAAAAATTATGTTATTTCTTATGATTATCTTGGAAGAAACTATAAAATAAATTCTAATAATGATAATGTATATGAAATACCTTCAACTTTGAAAAAAATAATAATATTAAAAGATGATTATTTTGAAGGAACTATAGATATACAATTGATTCCTTTTTCTAGAAATATTGCAGATGTAAATCTAATTTTAAAAGATGAAATATTGATTGATAGCAACCCTTCAGGAGCAAAAGTTTATTCTAATTTTGAATTTTTAGGAGAAACCCCACTAAAAATAAAAAGAGATGAATATAGAATAATAGAATTAGTTAAAGAAGGTTTTTTTAAAAAACAATTAACAATAGAATCATCAGAAAAAGAACTTTTAGTGAAATTAGATAAAGGGATTGCGGTTAATATGAATTCGCAACCTTCTGATGCTGCTATATATGTCAATGGAGAATTTTATGACAAAACTCCTGCTGTATTTACATTACCAACTGGAAATCATATAGTAGAAATAAAAAAAACAGGTTATGATTCACAGAAATTATCAATTAATCTTAACGAAAATTCATTAAGAAATAATTATCTTGTCAAATTAGAAAATCAATATAAAACGATTCAATTTTCAAATTCTGAAAATTTTAAGTTTAATATAGATGGAATATATTTAGGAAAAGGTATTTCAAAGATAATTCTTGATGGAAATGATCATTTGTTAAGAATTTCAGATGGAATGAATGTTTATGATTTTCTTATTGATAGTAATTTTCCTAACACGGTTGATTTAAAAAATATTACAGTTGTAAATGTTCTTTCGAAAGAAAAAGTGGCAGTAAATTATTTAAATAAAACACTATATACTCCTGCTAATTTTATTATAGAAACACTTTTTCAAAAGCAAGACATCATTTTAAGAACTTTAGGAAAATCATATATAATAGAAGTTGAAAAAAACAAATCAAATGACTTGATATTGGATAAAGATATAGGCTATTTAAATGTTGCCGCAAATCTAGAGGGAGTTTTGTATTATGTTAATAATGTTTTTAAAGGTAAAGAAAAAATATTTATGATGCCTTTAGAAGAAGGTTTGTATGAAATAAAAGTTGTATATCAAAATAAAATATACAAAAAAAATATTGAAATAAAAAACGGTGAGAAACATTTTGAATTTTTTGAAATTTTAGAGAAATTACCTTTGAGAATAGAATCTTCTAAACCTTTTTCAATTAACGGAGAAAATTTTTTGGAAAAAAATCATTTTGAATATTTTAATAAAGGTCCTTTAGTAATCAATTCAGGAATGGAGAATGTAGTGATTTTCTTTAATGAAGCGCAATTTTTAGATATAGATGTAATTAAATGACGGAGGTGCAGAAATGAAAAAAAAGTTAACACTGGTATTTACAGTAATATTTTTAGTAATAAATATTTTTAGTCAAATAAACATAAGGGATTTAAGTCCTGCATCACCATCTTATCCTCATGTAATTAGAATGATAGAAACAGGTATTATGAATCTTGATACACAAGGAAGATTTAATGGTTCGGAATACATGCCTAGGTTTGATATAGCTACTTTTGCATCAAGAATGTTAGATCATATAGACAAATTATATGAAAGTAGAATAGTATTGCTTGAAAATGATTTAAAAGAAATAAAAGAATTGAATCTTAATCAAAGAATAAACTTAGTACAAAATAATTTTGATAATAAGTTATCCTCAATTGATCAAAGATTGAAAGATCATGAAAACAATTTAATTGTATTAGAACAAAATTTTTCATTCAATATAGAAAAATTAAATGAGAATATTTCATATAATTTTGAAAAAACAGAAAATGAAATAAAAGAAATAATTGAAAATATGAATTTAATAGAGAAAGACTTAATAAACTTAAGTGATTTTGTAGATCCTAATAGTCCTTTAAATGAAAATAATCCTATATTTGTAAATTTAATAAAGGATCTTGATAAATTAGTTGAAAAAATTGCTATGGAAGAGTTAAAAAAAATAAGTGATGAAGCTTTGGAAAATATAAAACTTTTTTCTTTAAGAATGGAAAATTTTGAAGAGGATGTTTATGATATAAATGAAAAATTCGATAAAACAGTCGAATATTTAAATACCATAATATTAACTCACGAAGAAAAGAGCAGGGAAGAATTAAAAAATTACGTAGATTCTAAAATGAATATTGAACAAGATGCCTTGAAAGTGTCCTTAAGAAATATTGCTAATACAGAAGTTTCTTATTTGAAAAATATAATAGACCCACTTTTTATCGGAATTGAGGATAGATTGAATAATTTAGAAGTCGAAAGATCTTATAATGTTCAGGAAAAATTAAACAGTTTTGAATCAAAATTGTTTTCTTTAGAAGCTAAATTAGTATTTTTAGAAAATGCTACAAGCTCTTCGAATCCTCTGGAAGTAAATACTAATGAAATATTATTTATGAAAGCTGATATAGAAGAATTAAAAGCAAGTATTTTTAATTTAGATAGCGAAACTAGAAAACTTATAGACAAAAATTTATTAAATGAGCAACATATTCAATCTTTTGATAAAAGAGAAGAATTTTATCAAAATAAAATTCTTATGTTGGAAGAAAGAATAAACACATTTTCTTCTGAACTGATATTTCAAAATAAAAAGATAGATAATTTAATATTTGAAAATTCTCAAAATAAAGTTGAAAATAAAAATCTTTTAAGCGATCAGGAATTAAATGCAGTTTATCAGAGAATAGAAAGTATAGAAAGATTTATGGGAACATATGCTGACGAAATTAGTAATTTGAATTTATATTCAAAATCTTTTGATGATTATAATGAAAAATTAAAAAAATCGGAAGAAAAAATAATGAGTAATGAAAATGAAATAAGAAATTTAAAAGAAAAATTCAATACGGTAAACTCAAATTTAAATTATTTAACTAATATGGTTAATGTTACGGATGAACAACTTCAAAAAATAGGTAATATAACAGATTTATCAGAAAGAGTTGGTAATCTAGAGATTTTTAATGATGCCACGGAAAAAAATTTAGGACAATCTTTTAATAGAATCGAAGTTATAGAGAAAAAAGTTAATGAAATAGAAAAGTCTATAGGAACTTTTAATGTTAGTTTGCACCAAATGGAAGAACTTCAAAAATCTTATGAAGAAATGTATAATATATATATCAATTTAAGAGCTGAGATAGATTATTCGGAAGACATCAATGCCCTTAAAGCTGATTTGAAAAGTGAAATAAACAGTATTATAATCAATCAGCTTAGAATAAGAGATGAAAAATTAATGGAACACGATGAAATCGTTTTAAATGTTTATAAAGAAATGGAAAGTCTTAAAATCTATAATAAAGAAAAAGAAGAAGAAATAAAAGCATACAGAGAACAACTTAATGAAACAAATATGATTTTAAAAGAAATTGAGGAACAGCTTAGAGAATTGGAGGAACCAGAAAAAATTAATTTTTGGACTTCAATGGGTATGGGTCTTTTTGGAGTAGCTGTAGGAGCATTTATTACATATTTTATGCTAACTTCATCTTTGTAAAATAAGTGACCGGTAAAATCAAATTAGAAATTTAGTTAACTGTATCTTTTAAAAGATTTGGGGGGAAAAATGATTTATGGATTATCGCTTGGAGCGGGGGGAGCAAGAGGTATAGCTCATCTAGCATTTTTACAAGAAATAAAAAAAAGAAATTATAAATTTGAAATAGTTACAGGAACTAGTGCCGGTGCAATAATAGGTGCACTTTATGCTATTGATCCAGAAAAAGATTATACTTATTTATTTAAAGAAGTTATGGAAAAAAATGAAAGTACGATAAAAAAATTAGGGAAAGAATTAAATTCTGGAATAAATGTATTAAAAAAAATGATAACTTCAAAAAGTGTCATAGACAATAACTTTGCTTATAAAATGTTTAAAGATTTTTATGGCAAAAAAAAGTTTTCAGAATGTAAATTAAAATTAGGTGTAGTTGCTTTTGATATAATTTCAGGAGAAAACGTTGAAATAACAGAAGGATATGTTATAGATGCTGTTATGGCCTCTTCTTCCGTTCCTGGAGCATTTAAACCAATGCAGTTAGGCGGAATGGAAATAGTTGATGGAGCAGTTCTTACAGAAGTACCCGTAAATTTAGCAAAAAAGCTTGGGGCACAATATGTTGTTGCAAATCATGTTTCGCCAATCATTTTAGAAAAAGAATATTTTAATGGTATGCAATATTTAGAATATCTTGATGAATATAAAGTGGAATTTATAACCCAAGACGAACTTAAAAACGCAGAAGAAATATATACATTTAATGGTGAAAATTTCTGGTACGAATTTTTTGAATATGAAAATGTTTTAAAAAATGCTAAAGAAATATATGGAAGTGTTATGTTATGAAAATATCTGTTGGGGGATTATTTGAAGGGATTTATTGGGATAGTGGAGCAGTAGAAACTTTTGCTAAAAATTCAGAAAATATTTCTTTGCATACAACTTCTGCAGGTAGTTTAATAGGTTTATTTTATGGGTATTATGGGCAACATTTTTTTAGTAAGTTGAAAAGTTTTTTAGAGAATAAAGAAAATCCTATAAAAAACATGACAAATTATGATGCTTTTTATGAAAATATATACTCGCAAATAATTTCTCTTATAAAACTTGGGACAAATAAGGTATGTCTTTATAAAAGTGAAGAATTATATAAATTTTTTGATAAGATTTTTGGAGAAGAAAAATTAAAAGATTTAAAATTTCCAGTAACGTTTGAAGTATTTAATTTAAAAACAGGTGAAATAGAAAATCTATCAGAAGATGTATTAATAAAAGATATGCTTATGATGGAATTAAGCATACCTCCTTATTATGAAAGTTATGAGTATAATAAAGGGAAATACATACCTACAGGTTTTATGGGTTTAATACCTATGAAAAATCATTCTAATTCGATTGTAGTTTCTTATGAAGCAAATGGGAGTTATCCTGAACCTCAAAATGCTCTTGAAATTTTACTTAAAGCATCTTTTATAAGAATGAAAAAAAATTATTTCATAAACAGCAAAAATTGTGATAAAATTGAAGCAGAAGAAACCTTTGAAAACCCTTTTGTTATAAAAGTGTTTTTTAATGGAAGCGAAAAAGCCAAAAAATATTTGGAGGGAAATAAATGAAGAAAATAGTAATTATATTTGGAGTAATTTTTTTAGCGGTTTTTAGCTTTGCCGAATTAATAAATGTTTCAGCGGAAAATGTGGTTGGAGGAGAGCAACAATATACTTTGCGAGATAACGTAGCTATTAAAAAAGGAGATTTAATTATATCTACAAATTATGCTGTAATTTATTTAGTTAATGATGATTGGAGAAGACTTGAAAGTGAAAATACCACTATAAAAAGCGATACTTTTGAAGTTGTATCTAAGACTATGTCTTTTGATCTAAGAGATGAAAAAGGTACTTTTAAAGACGAAGTAAAAACATTAATTAACATTGATGAAAGCATTATGAATATAGTGAGTGATTTACTTGAAATAGATAATAAGTCAAAAATATATAATGGAAGTTCTAATGAAAGAGTACTTATTATTAAAGATGATTACACTATACGTGCAAAAAAATTTATTTATAATGAAAACGAAAAAAAATTAACGCTTGAAGGAGATGTTTCGATTATTAATACCGAAAAGAAAATTGATATGAAGTCAACTAACGCAGTTTTTAACACAAATACAAATGAAATAGAAGCAAGAACAGTTCAATTGACATTAGAATTAGCTAATTAAAAGGAGCGAGGTATATGATAGATATTAAAATTGTAAGAGAAAATTTAAATATAGTAAAAGAAGGATTAATTAAAAGAAATAATGATCCGTCAATTTTAAATGAACTTATTGAACTTGATGAAAAAAGAAGAGAACTCATTAAATCTTCTGAAGAAATAAGAGCAACAAGAAATCAAAATACAAAATTGATTTCTCAGTTAAAAAAAGAAAATAAGATTGATGAAATGAAAAAAATAATTGAAGAAGGTCAAAATATATCCTCTAAAATAAAAGAAATAGAATCTGAATTAAACATTATAGAAGAAAAATATATAAATAATTTGTATTATATTCCAAATATACCAGACGAAAATGTTGTAGTTGGAAAAGATGAAAAAGACAACGTGGTTTTAAGAGAGTGGGGAGAAAAAATTAAATTTGATTTTGAGCCTATACCTCATTGGGAGATAGCAGAAAAGACGGGATTAATGGATTTTGAAAGAGGTTCAAAACTAAGTGGTTCAAGATTTACTGTATTAAGAGGGAAAATCGCACGTTTAGAAAGAGCATTAATAAATTTTATGATGGATACACATGCAATAAAAAATAATTATACTGAAATATTACCGCCTCATATGGTTACAAGAGAAACCTTAACAGGAACAGGTCATTTGCCGAAATTTGAAGAAGATCTTTATAACACAAAACCAGATGATTTATTCTTAATTCCCACTTCTGAAGTTACTCTTATAGGAATGCATAGAGACGAAATATTAAGGAATGACGAATTACCTGTAAAATACTGTGGATATACACCTAATTATAGAAGAGAAGCCGGAAGTTATGGAAGAGATGTTCGAGGATATATAAGACAACATCAATTTAATAAAGTTGAATTAGTATGGCTCACGCATCCAGAAGAATCCGAGAAAGCACATAACCAACTTGTAGAAGACGCAGAAAAAATTTTAAGGCTGTTAGAACTTCCATACAGAGTTGTAGAATTGTGTACAGGAGATTTAGGTTTTTCGGCAAGAAAAACTTATGACCTTGAAGTATGGCTTGCGGCAAATGATGAATATAAGGAAATATCTTCATGTTCAAATACAGGCGATTTTCAAACAAGAAGAGCAAATATAAGGTTTAGAGATAAAGATAACAAAGTCAAACTTTTGCACGCATTAAACGGTTCAGGACTTGCGGTAGGAAGAACCCTAGTAGCCATAATGGAAAACTATCAAACTAAAGAAGGAAGAATAATTATTCCAAAAGTATTAAGACATTACATGAATAATGAAGAAATAATTTAAAGGATAAAAAATGCCTAATGCTTATTTTGGAGAAAAAATAAACGATAAAATAATACTTAATGAAAAAGAAATACAACATCTAAATATAATGAGGACATCTATTGGTGAAACAATAGATGTTTTTCTTGGTAATGGATATATTTATAATTGCAAAATAAAAACATTGAAAAAAAAACAATGTGATCTTGAAATAATAGATTACAAAATTATAAAAGATAATTATAATCCAGACATATCGCTTACAATTGGGATGAGTAAATGGGAAAGAATGCAAATTGTTATAGAGAAAGCCGTAGAATTGAGAGTAAACTCAATAAAAATTTTTCAAGGAGAAAAATCTCAACATAATTATAAAAATATTGATAAAATAAAAAAATGCGTTATAGAATCTGCAAAACAATCTTATAATCCTAATTTTCCAGAAGTGAATTTTACAAAAATTAATGAAATAAATCCTTTTAAAACGATAGTATTAGATTTTGAAGTTAATTCGGATTATAAAAGTGAAATAAAAAGAATAACAGGAAATGTAAATATCTTAATAGGCCCGGACACAGGGTTTTCGGAAAAAGAAAAATTACTTTTAAAAGAAAAAAGATTTAAAATAATTTCTCCAGGAGAAACGATAATGAGATTTGAAACAGCCGCAATTTATACTATATCTTCAATAAATTATGAATTTGAAAGATTAAAAAAATAGGAAGCATAGCTTCCTATTTTTTTAAGTTAACATCTAATTGATTGAAAGGAATTTCGATATTATTTTCTGCAAATTTTATTTTTATAAGTTTAGCAATATCCATGGAAGAAGATAAAAAATTTTCTTTCTTTGCCCAAAATCTTAAAGTAAAATTTATTGAAGAACTATCATAAGCTGAAAAAACTATTGCAGGTTTTAAATCATCAGATTTTTCAATGAGGGTACTTGATTGAAACACATCATTTAGAACTTCAAGGACTTTATTCAAATCACTTGAATAAGAAACCCCTATTTTAAGCTCATTTCTGCGTACTTCTGAGGGCCAGTAATGAGTTATTTCGCTTGACCAAACTTTTTTTCCAGGTATAACAATACTTTTTCCGTCAAAAGTTTTTAGCGTCACATGATTTATACCAATGGAATCAACTATTCCAGCGGTTCCACTTATTTCGATAGCTTCTCCTTCTACAATTAATTTTGTGAAGATAATTAGTAAACCACAAATAAAATTAGCTAAAGGTTCTTGTACGGCAAAAGCGATTATAATACCTCCAACCCCTAAACCGGCTAAAAAAGGACCGACATTTTGAAAAAATATTGAAATTATAATAAAAATAGCTATAGTATAAATAAACACTCCAATAAGAGATTTTAAAGATTTTTTGTAATGTAACTGAAAATTTTCATTTTTCTTTGAAAATCTTAAAATACTCTTATAAAAGATAGCACCTATGATTTTTGCAACTAAAAGAACTATGACGCTGAACAAAACTTTGATTAGATATTCGATCAAAACATCCATATTAACTGCCCCCTTTTTTTTAAGAAATTTTTATTAACTTTTGCCATTAACCAGACAATATCTTTTATATATTTATGATAACATAAAAGTTATAAAAAAAAAAATTTTAGTATGATAAAATAATTAATAATAAAATTAAAATATAGGAATAAATAAAACTAAAATAGAAAAATAAATTGTGAGGTGGAACAAAATGGCAGAAAATAAAAAAAATAAAAAAGAGAAACCTAAGAAAAAATTAGGAAAGAGTATTTTTGCACTTTTTATTTTAGGATTAGTATTAGCTTTTTCTATATTAACGATAGGGTATATATCTTTTGAATTTAGCAGAATATCTTCGTTTAATTTAAATCTTAAAGATGGTTGGAGAAGTTATTTAGGGTATATAACACGCCATATACCGATTTTAAAGAATCATGTAGAATATGAAATATTAGAAGTGGGAGATCCATTTTTTGTGCAAAACGAAATAATTAATTATAGGATAAGAAGCATTCAAGAAAGGAATGAAGATTTAATAAAAACAAGAGATGAGTTAATAGTTATAAGCCAACAAATTTCTGATGAAACAACTCAATTAAATCAAGAAAGAGAAAACATAAAATTATTAAGAGAAGAATACGAAAAAACTATAAGAGATTATAATGATTACAATGCAAGAATAAATATTCTAGCCTCGTGGATTAGCGAAGCAACAGCAGCTCAAATGGTAAACGCACTTGCAAGAAATGAAGTGAGCATAGAATTGATAGTAGATTCTTTAATGATTTTACCAGCAGATACAGCGGCAGATATTTTGCAGACACTTGCAGGGGTAGATCCGCAAAAAGCAGCAGGAATAATAGCCTTAATTGGGCAGAAAAGAGGGGAATAATGAATAAAATTGTTTTTTCAGAATTGTTTAATATTAAAGCAAACAATGAAAATTATCAAAATGTAAATAAAAAATCTAATGATTCTTCTGAATCTTTTGAAAATATTATTAATCAGACTAAAAACGAAAATAAAGTTTCGGAACCTTATGTTTTAAGCGAAAAAATTAAGGAATTAAAAACTAATCGTGAAGAAAAAAATAATTTAGTTGATTCTGAAAAATTAAAAAAATCTGAAATGAAATTTTCTTCATCTCCTGAAAAAAAAGAATTAATAGAAACTAAAATAATAGACATAGAAAAAATGAAAAATAATATTTTACACGAACTCAAAGAATTTGGAATTGATGAAGAAGAAGCAAAAGAAATTTTAGAATTAATTTTTGGATTAATAGATAAACTGAATCTCGAAAAAATAGAATTAGGGGAAAAAATAAAAAGTATTTTTAATGAGTTAAAAGAATTATTAAATTCAAGTGGAATAGAGATTGAAATTTTTGAGAAAGGAAAAGAGAAATTTTTAGCACTAAATTTTAAAGACAAAAAAGTTGTAATCTCTTGCGAAAAAGAAGAAAAATATGTATTATTTGAAAAAAATATAAAAGTAATCAATAAAGAAGGTAATAAAGAAGAACAAAATATAAAAAATAAAAGTCTGACTCATAATATTTTTAAAGAAAATAATAATAATGAAATTAATGAAAAAAATATTGAAAATAAAAATTTTAGAATTAATGGTTTAGAAGAAACGAAAGAAGAAAAAATTCAATTGTACATACCGGAAAAAAACATATTGACATCTACAGATGAAAAAAAATTAATAGATAATCAAAGAAAAGACAATATAAGACCTAACAAAATAATAAACGAAGTAAATGAAATATTTTCAAAAAAAGCAGAAGATAAAATACAATCGAAAATATCTCAGACAATCAATTTTTTAGAATTAATAAAAAATTTTGCTTCAAAAAACAATCAAGATAAAAACATGAAAATTATTAATAAAAAAAGTAACTACTCATATTTGGAAGGACTTTATAAATCAAAAAATAATAAAGAAGAAAATAAAATATTTGAAAAATTTAAAAAAACAGATTTTTACGAAGAATCAAAAGAAAAACTTGTTGAAACAATAAAACAGGATAATAACAACCTAGAAAATATTTTGAATAGTATTAATCGCGATGAAAAGAATTCAGACAATATTAATGAAGAAAAAAATGAGCAAAAAATTGATTTGAATAATAAAGCTGAAACACATCAAATTAAAACAGATTTATTAGATTCATCAGAAAAAAATGAAGATGTAAAAATTTCTGAGTCAATAAGAACTGAAAATTCGTTAAATTATAGTGAAAATAATGATTTAAACACAGAAAAAAATATAGAAACAAATAATTCTACAAATATTGAAAAAAGTATAGAAACACCTATAACAAGAAATTCAGAACCACCAGTAATACCCCTTAAAGATTTTAATGAAATGATAGAAAGCCACCTGACTTCTAGGACGACAGAAGAATCATTTAAGGAAGTAATAAATGTAAAAATAACCCCACCTGAATTAGGAAATATTCAAATTGAAATAATAAAAAACGGAAATGCAGTTACAATAAATATTGTAGCAGATGATGAATCTTCAAAAAATATTTTGTCGAGAACACTTCAAAGTCTAGTAGCAATATTAAGAAATAATGGATACAATCCTGTAGAAGTAAAAGTAGAGACAAATTCTGAACAAGATATGCAAAAAGAAGAAAAAGAAGAAAAAAACAATGAACATACAGACGATAAAAGAAAAAATAAAAATAATGAAAACGATATTGAAAATGAGTTTGAAAAAATATTGAGAGGTGAATGAAATGTTTATTGATTCGAATTATTTATATTCTTCAACGCTTCAAGCTAATCAAAACAGGGAAATTTCAAAAGAATTAGATAAAGACGCTTTTATGAAAATATTATTAACCCAGTTAAAATATCAAGATCCGACATCTCCCGTAGATGATAAAGAAATGATAACGCAATTATCTATGTTGACATCTACAGAACAAATGGCAAATATGAGCAAATCATTTCAAGAAATGGTGGAGTCTCAGATGTCTCTTTATAAAGTTCAAACTGCAGGATTAATAGGGAAATACGCAGTTGTAGAAAATAATTCTATATCTCTATCTGAAGGAAAAGCTTCGAGTCTTATATATTCGATAGAAGAGGATACTCCAGTATATCTCGAAATATATAATTCCGAAGGTGAATTAGTAAAATATGAAGAGTTGGGAGCTAAAACAGCAGGAGTGCATGGATATCAATGGGATGGAAGAAACGGTTCGGGAACAAAAGTTTTAGATGGAGAATACACTTATGTTTTATATAAATTAAAAGGCACAGAAAAAGTTCAGATTAATGGATTAGATGGAGGAAAAATTGAAGCAGTTCAATTTTCAGGAAATGAAATGTTTGTAATAGTAAACGGTGAAAAATTTCCTATATCTGCTATAAAAGAAATTACAGAAGAACCCACAGACCCAGTAACTGATTAAATAAAAATTAATTTATAGAAAAATATAGCGAGGAGGAATATCCTATGTTAAGAGCGATGTACTCGGGAATAACAGGATTAAGAAATTTTCAAAATCAAATGGATGTAGTTGGAAATAATATTGCAAACGTAAATACAACTGGATTTAAGGCTTCAAGAATAACTTTTCAAACTACTTTACTACAAACTATAAATGCAGGTAGAATGCCTGATGATAATTACGGAGGAATAAACCCGACTCAAATAGGGTTAGGTTCAAAAGTAGCTTCTATAGATAAAATAATGTCTCAAGGTTCTTTTCAAAACACTGGTAAAAAGACAGATTTAGCACTTCAAGGAGACGGTTTTTTTGTCTTATCGGATGGTTCAGGGCAATTTTATACAAGAGCTGGGAATTTTTCTTTAGATACATCAGGTAGAATGGTAGATCCATCAACAGGTATGACTTTGCAAGGTTGGAATGCTTCCCTTACAACTTCTGGGGCGAGATCAGTAAATACCAACAATCCTATTGGAGATATTAGAATATCTGCGGGTCTTATAATGCCAGCTCAACAAACGTCATTTATAAACCTTGCGAATAATTTAAATGCAAATGTCGGAATACAAGAAACAACACTTGTAGTTAAAAATACTATGGGGCAAAATCTTCCGCTTACTTTCAGTTTTGAAAAAGATATGAGCATTGATTTTAGAGATAGCAATAGATATTATTGGAATGCAGAATCACCATCTTCGCATGGTTTTTACAACTATAGAGAAAATGGAGATGACACAGTAGATTACATAAATGAATTTAAAGGATTTGTAGAATTAGATGAACTTGGAAACGTAGTTAACTGGGTAACTTTTGATGACCAAGGAAGTGCAAAATCAGATACAAAAATGCTTGTGCTTGATCCTATGGGAGAATTAAAACAACCAAATGCAGTTGATGGAGATACTCCGGCAGTCGAATATGATGATAGTGGAACATTAAAAACAGCAGGTTTTTCAGGATCTATAAATTTAAAAAGAGCTGATGGTACTCAAATTGCATATAACCCTTCTGATATTGAAATGGAGTTTGCGGGTGGAAATTTAACAATAACTCTAAAAGATCTTGAAGGAAATAATATAACTTTTGAAATAACTGATGGAAGCGTTTCAACTATATCTGCTTTTAATAATGCTTTTGCAAATGGAATAACAGATGCTACAGGTAATTATGAAATAACCGGATTAAGTATGATAGGTACAGGAGCAGGAACAATATCTGATGAAACTTATAATTTTGTATCTGTAAGAGAAGCAATCCAGCCACCGGCTGGGGGGATATTAAGATTTACAGATATTCAAAATCCTCAAAATTTTGTTGTTGCAGATTATTCGAGTCCAGTAGTTTCAACGTCAGCAATAGTATACGATTCTTTAGGAAAAGGCTATAATGTATATGTTAACTTTGAAAAAATTGATACTAATACGTGGAGATGGAATGCAGAATTTGCAGATGGAACACCACTTTATAAAGTTAGTCAAGAAGGACAAAGATTGCAAGATAAAGCAGAGGGTGTAATTTCATTTGATGGAAATGGGACAATAGCGGCAAGCAACTGGAGTCTTAACGATGCAGGAGAAGTTGTATATAATGGCGGAGGAAGCGGATTTTGGTTTGACCCTTCTAAGTCTGGTTCGGCTTTAAATCCAGAACATCAGCCTTCTTCATCGGCAGGAGCAGGGCCCGTTATGGTTAACTTGCAATTCCAAGAAATAACACAATTTGCAGGGCAACATTCGGTTACAGTAAATAATCAAAATGGAAACGCCGTAGGAACATTAGAAGCTTTTGCTGTAAATGATGTAGGACAGATTTTTGGAACCTTTACAAATGGAAGAACAGATATATTAGGTCAAATAGCATTAGCCAACTTTAACAATCCAGCAGGTTTGCTTGAAGTAGGGAATTCTATGTACGTAATAAGTGCAAATAGTGGGATGGCACAAATAGGAGAAGCAAATGTAGGGGGAAGAGGAACTATGATTCCAGGGGCATTAGAAATGTCTAATGTAGATCTTGCAGAAGAATTCACACATATGATTGTTTCTCAAAGAGGTTTTCAAGCAGCTTCAAGAATAATAACAACAGCAGATCAAATTTTAAATGAATTAGTTCAAATGAAACGTTAATAAAGGTGGTTAGAATATGATTACCCTGACAAAATTAAATGATGCACAATTTATTATTAATTGCGAACAAATAGAAAAAATTGAATCTCACCCCGATACAACGATCACTATGATAAACGGTCATGTTTATATTGTAAAAGAACCAGTTGATATAGTGATAAAAAAAGTGGTAGAATATAAAAGAAGTTTTTTTGATTTTCTTTTTCAGCAAAAGGGGTGAATTTTGAATGGATATTTCCAGTATAATAGGTTTTGTTTTAGCAATATTGGCAATAGTATTAGGTGTTGGTGATAGAGTTGTAGATGTTATAGATGCAAGTTCCTTTTTTATAACCTTTTTAGGTTCTTTAGGAGCAACTTTTATAGCTCATACAAAAGATCGTTCTTTCAAAATGTTTGGAGTTATAATGAAAGCTATAAAAAATCCTAAAATAGATAATGTGGCTATTTTAAAAACATTGTATTCGTTTGCAGAAAAAGCGAGAAGAGATGGAATGATAGCTTTAGAAGAAGACATTGAATCAATTGAAGATGATTTTATGAAAGACGGCCTTAGAGCGGCGGTTGATGGAACAGATCCTGAAGAAATAAAAAAAATTCTTGAAATAAAAATGGAATTATTTGAAGAAGATCAACGTTCAGAAATAGCTGTTTTAGATACATGGGGAGCATTAGCACCTGCTTTCGGGATGATAGGGACATTAATTGGATTGGTTTTGTTGTTAAAAACACTTAATGATCCAAGCACAATAGGACCAAGTATGTCATTAGCACTTATAACTACGCTTTATGGGGCAATAATCGCAAATATTTTAGCTATACCCCCAGCTGAAAAATTAAAAAGAAGAATGAGCAAATATATAAATGGTAAAAGAATGATTTTAGAAGGGATATTATCTATAGTACAAGGGGAAAATCCCAGGCTTATGGAAGAAAAACTAAAAGCTTTTTTAAATACTGAAGAAAGAAAAATATATGGTACAGAAAAAGGTGAAAATCAATAACAAAGAGGTGGCTTTAAATCATGGGAAAAAAAAAGCAAGAAGAACAACCAGCGGGTTCGCCTGCATGGATGACAACATTTAGTGATTTAAATTCGTTGCTTTTAACAATGTTTATAGCATTATTTTCTATGGCAACCATTTCCCCAGGAAAATTTCAACAAGCCGTTATGAGTTTTAGAGACCCTTTTGATGGTCAACCTTTGGGATTATTAGTTGGAGGAAAATCATTATCGGAGGATCCTCTAATAACTAGTCAACCAGGAATTCAACAAGAACTTTTAAAAATAATCCAAGATGAAAAATATAAAGGTAAAATTACAATAGAAGAAACAGAAAGAGGGACAATAATCTCGCTTTCTGATATGAGTTTTTTTGAAAGCGGAAGTGCAAGATTAACAGCTTCTACAAAAGATTTGTTATATAGAATAGGAATAATTATTTTAGAATATACACGAAATGAAATAGAAATCTATGGTTACACAGATGACACTCAAACAACAACTTCTAACTTATATCCGACGAATTGGCATTTAGGTGCAGCAAGATCCGCTAGTGTAGCAAGTTTTTTTACAGGAGAATTAAGAGATAGAAGAAAAATTGAAAGAGCAGCAGAAATAAGAGCAGGGCAATTTGACATAGATTATTTTTATACTATGGAAAGATTTTTTCCAATTGCAGTTGGTGAAAGAGATATAATGAAAGAAATTGAATTACTTAATTATGAATTTGATTCTAGAGTATCCCAAGCATCAAGGAATTTTCAGGAAGGTAGAATAAGTGCTTTTGAGCTTACACAAATTCAAACAAACCTTGAAAATCAACTTGAAAATCAACTTAATGATTTAAGAAATAAATTCAGAAGAATAGATATTTTGATTTTAAGACAGCGAATTAGATAAAGGAGTTGTTATCAATGCCCGAAGAAGTAAAAGTTCCAGATGAAAAAAATAAAAAAGGACCAAATTTTTTGATAATAATAATAGTAGTAGTGTTATTAACACTCGTTATTGCGGCAGGAACATCTTTTTTAATATTAAACTTTTTAGGGCCTAATTTAGGGCAATCTTCGGGAAACGTTGGAACGGCAACGACAGCACCCGTAGTCCAAACCGTAGAATTATTGAGAGAGGGTTCGAGATATGCGATGATGCTTAAAGGTGGTAATGACATTGCAGTTGTAGATGCACTTATGTTTAGAGTGGGAAGTTCAGAAGCAGGTTCTTTAATAAATACGCATAGAATAGAAATTATTGAAGCAGTTAGAATGATATTTTTAAATAAGACTAGAAGTGAAGTTTCGAGTGTACAAGGTCAGGATTTTATAAAAAAACAGATTAATGACGCAGTGAATCAAATAATCGGATTTACAGGTGAAAGAGAGAACTTAGGGGTTAATAAAGTAATAATGATTATATTAACTGTTAGCTCAGCGAACTGAGGTGAAAATAAATGGCTTTAGACACGTTATCCCAAGAGGAAATAGATAAGCTTTTAAACTCAATAGGTAGTGGCGATGAAGAATCTGAAAAAACGGTTAAAGAGGCTTTAAAAAAAGAAGATAAAGTAAGAGAATATAATTTTAGAAGACCTGTAAAATTTTCAAGAGAACAGCAAAGAACGTTACAGCTGATTCATGAAAACTTTTCTAGGGAACTTTCTACATATTTGTCGGGAAGATGTAGAACTTTTGTTGAAGTCAAATATGCAAGTATTGATCAGATAACTTTTTCAGAATTCCAACAATCACTTTCATCACCAACATTTATGGCAATTTTTTCTACAGATACTCTGTCAGGAAGTGCTATAATGCAAATGGGTTTAGATGTAGGATATGTAATTATAGATAAACTTTTGGGTGGACCTGGAATTGCTATGGAGGATTTAAGATCACCAACAGAAATAGAATTATCTATTTTAAGAAAAGAATCATCTGTATTATTAAGATCTTTGTCTAAAGCTTGGACTAACATAAGCGAATTTGAAGTATCTTTAGATAAAATCGAAACTAACCCGCAGTTTGTTCAAATTGCCTCCCCAAATGATATGACTGTTTTGATAACATTATCGATAACAGTTAGAGATGTACAAGGATTTATAAATATATGTTTCCCATCATCAACGTTAGAATCAATAAATGATAAATTATATATGAGAATATGGAGTCAGTCAGCAATTAAATCAGAAAAAAATAAAGAAGATATTAAAAATCTTTTGTTGACTTCATCGTTAAATATTTCAGCAATTTTAGGAAATTCTGTTTTAACTTTAGGTCAAATGTTAAAAATGCAAATTGGAGATGTAATTAGACTAGATTCTTTTTATGAAGAACCACTTGAAGTAAAAGTTCAAGGAGAAACTATATTTTTAGGTAAAGTGGGAACTAATAAAGGCTATTATTCGATGAAAATAGAAAAAGAAGATACAGAGTTACTCGAAAAATTAATGCTTGAAAAAGCATTAATAGAAAGAGAATATGAAGAAAAAAAATTATTAGAAAATAAACCACGAAAACGTGGAGGTGAATTATAATGCTTGGAGATGATTTTTTAAGTCAGGAAGAACTTGATTCATTGTTAAAAGGATTAGATAATGAAAATATTGATGAAGAAACAAAAAAAGTAGATAATAATATGCTTGATACACTTGGAGAAATTGGAAATATTGCAATGGGTTCAGGAGCAACCACATTATCTACACTTTTAAGAAAAAAAGTTAAAATAACTTCACCAGAAGCAGAAATAATAAAATTTGGTGAAATAAAATCAAAATTTTCTGATAAACAACTTGTTACTACGATAAAGTATAAACAAGGACTTGAAGGAATGAACACATTTTTAATGCCTTCAAAAATGTCATTAATAATTTCTGATTTAATGATGGGAGGAGATGGAAATGTAGATCTTTCAAGAGAGTTGGATGATATTGCTTTGAGTGCAGTTGCCGAATCAATGAATCAAATGATGGGAGCTGCTGCGACTTCTATGTCAGAATTCTTAAAAATAAGAGTAGATATTCTTCCTCCAGAAGCAAAAATAATAGATTTTTCTGAAGGAGCAGATAATTTTCCGCCTCTTGAAAAAGATGAAGATGCTGAAATTATAGCTATAAAATTTGATATGGAAGTTGAAGGTTTAGAATCCACTTCTTTTTGGCAATTTATTCCAGTAGAATTTGCAGAAAAAATTATGGAAAATATGCAAAGTTCTTTTAAAGAAGAAAACAAACCACAACAACCAATGCAACAACAATATCAACAACCAATGCAACAACAACCAATGCAACAACAATATCAACAACCAATGCAACAACAACCAATGCAACAACAATATCAACAACCAATGCAACAACAATATCAACAACCAATGCAACAACAATATCAACAACCAATGCAACAAGGATTTAATTTGCAACAAGAATTATCTGGATTTTCTTCTCCAAATCTTATAGACCAAGGAAGTGAGGTATCAGTGAAACCGGTTAATTTTGGACAAATTGAAGGTGATTCACTTTCTACAAGTCAAAATGTAGATATGTCTAAACTGCAGTTATTATTTGATGTGCCTTTAAATATAACAGTTGAATTGGGTAGAGTGAACTTAAATTTAAGAGAAGTTCTCGAATTACATCAAGGCTCTTTAATTCAATTAGATAAACTTGCAGGTGAGCCATTAGATATTTATGCAAATGGCAAATTAATTGCAAGAGGAGAAGTAGTAGTTATTGAAGAAAACTTTGGAGTAAGAATAACAGAAATAGTATCATTAAAAGAAAGGTTAAGATCATTAAAGTGAAATATAGGAAATTAATAATTTTAATGTTAACTCTTATAATACTTCCTAATATTATTTTTACACAAAGCCTTTTTGAAAAACACATGGCTAATTTTTCTGGTCAAGAAAATATTTATCTTGAATTTGAAATAGAATTTGAAATTGATGAGCATCAGAATATACTAAGCGACTTTTATTTTTTAAAAAATCGGTTTTTTATTATTAAAGTAAAAAAACCAGAGTTGTTTTCTGAGATATATTATATATACGATTATTATAATAATTATTTATACACAAAAGTCGGGAATTCCTTAGACAAATATGAAGATGCTAATTCTTTAATAATGGGGCTACCTAATTTTTTTCAGAGTATATTTGCAGCTTTTGAGCCAGAAAAATTTGTAGCTACAAATATTGAAAAAGATGATTATCTTATTAATTTATTAGAGCCGAAGTCAAAATCGTTTTTAAATTTATTAAGAGTTGACTATGTAAAATTTAAAGTGTATTTCTTTAATCCTATGAATAATATATATATATTTGAAAAGATAGAAATAGTAAATTTTTTAGAAACAAAAAAGATTACCTTAAAAGCAGAAAAAATAAAAAATTTAGATAAAAAAGAAAGTGAAACTATAATAAATCAATTATTATCAGGAATGATTTCAGATAAAGAATAATCAGGAAATTCTTTTTTAAGATCTTTTTTTGCACAAAAATCTAAATTGTATTTCAATTGTTCTGATAACAATAAATTTTCTCCGGGTTTTCCATGACCCGGGATTATTTTTTTAAAGTTTAATTTTTTTAAATTATTTAGCCATAAATTCCAATGAGAAATATTAGAATCTATGTATTCGCTATGAACATGAGAAAATATCAAATCACCGCTTATAAGATAGTTAAGCGGCTTCAAAATGTAAACAGATGAATCTTCAGAATGTCCTCCTGTGAGACTTCCCGAAACAATTGTTTTATCAAAAATAGTAAAGCTGTTTGAATCAAATAACTCAATATGTTTATAAGATAAAACCTCGTGAAGATTATTAAAGTTAAAATTAGTTGTTTTTGATAAATTTCTCAAAAAGTTTTTTTCAATAGAATATAATTTTTCTAAAGTCAACTTATTCATAATCAAATCAAATTTATAATCTGAAAAAATTGCTCCGAAAGAATGATCTGGATGATAGTGAGTTAAAAAAACTTTTTTTAATTTTTTTCCAGTTTTTTCTTGCATAAGTTTTAAAGTTTTTTCAAATTTTTCAGGAAATAAAGAACTATCAAAACAAGCAAGTCCGTCTTCATATTCCAAATAACAAATATTACTTGCACCGTTTTCAAACCAGAAAATATAAACATTTTCAAATTGAGTGAGCATTTAAATCATCCCTTTATTTAAAATATTTGTATTAAGTTTTTTATTTTTAAAAATATTCTTAATAAAATTGTACAATATTTCTAGTATAAAAAGCTATATCTATTTTTAAATTTTCAAATTTTTAACATAAAAAACAATCCTTTAATATATAATTCTTCTAAAATAATTGAATCTCCCTAAAAAAAGTGATATAATAATTAGTAAGCAAAACAAACTAATGAGGTGATATAATTTGTTGATCAGAGATTTCTTTAAAAAATATTGGTTGAGGTATTTATTAGGAATTATATTTTTAATTATAGTAGATATAATTCAAATTTATATTCCAAGACAAGTTGGACAAATAGTTGATATGCTTGAAGTTCCAGCAAACACAGTATCTGAAATAAGGTTATTAGCTTTAGGGATTATTTTATTTGCAAGTGGGTTAGCTTTAGGTAGATTTTTTTGGAGAATATGTATAGTTGGAGCGGCAAGACTTTTTGAATTTAAAACTATAAATAAAATGTATAAACACATAATAAATCTTGATCAAAATTTTTATGATAGATGGAGAACAGGAGATTTAATGACAAGATTCACCTCTGATACGCAAATGCTTATGAGACTTATGGGATTTGCAGTAATTATGCTTGTCGATGCAATATTTATGACGGCAATAACAGTTTATGCAATGGGAAGTTATGTTAATTGGGAACTAACATTTTATGCTATCTTACCTTTGCCAACTATAGCTTTCATGTCCCTGTTTTTTGGAAGAATCATTCATAAAAGATTTAGAGAAGTTCAAGAAAGTGTTTCAGAATTATCTAATGTGACGGAAGAAAGTTTATCAGGGATAGATGTAACAAAAGTTTTTTCTAATCAAAAAACAATGCTTAAGTTATTCAATAAAAAATCAAAATTATTTTATGATGCAAATATTAAACTTATAAGGATATGGGGATTAATGTTTCCGATGGTATCTTTTTTAGGAGCGTTGTCAACTCTTATTTTATTTTGGGTTGGTGGAAGAATGGTTATAATGAGTGAAATAACTTTAGGAGATTTCATAATGACTAACCAATACATAGGAATGCTCATATGGCCTATGATGGCATTTGGCCAACTTGTAAATATGCTTCAGACAGGTAGAGCATCCCATAAGAGAATTATAAATGTTTTAAAGCAAAAACCTTTATCAGAAGAACCAGAACAAACAGAAGATGAAATAAATTATGATTTTAAAGGAAATTATAACATAAAAGATCTTACATATAATTATCCATCAAACGATAGAAAAGTTTTGCGAAATATTACTCTTGATATTGGACAAGGACAAATGTTAGCTTTTGTGGGAAAAGTAGGATCAGGAAAATCTACTGTTGCAAAATTATTAGCTAAATTATATCCAGTAGAGAAAGGCAAAATTTCTCTTGATGGAAAAGAATTAAATGAATGGAATGGTAGATTTATAAGAGAAAATGTATCTTATGTACCTCAAGATAACTTCTTATTTTCTATGACAATAAGAGAAAACATAGCATTTTCAAACAAAGAATTACATGATGAGGCTGAAAATTATGCGAGAATGGCAAATGTTCATGAAGATATAATGAATTTTCCACAAAAATATGAAACTATAGTAGGACAACGTGGAGTAACTTTATCTGGAGGGCAAAGGCAAAGGACAACAATAGCAAGAGCTCTTGCTAAAAAATCAAATATGATTATATTAGATGATTGTTTATCTGCTGTTGATACAGAAACAGAAGAAGCTATAATTAAAAATTTAAGAGAGGAAACTAAAGGTAAAACTATATTAGTAATCTCTCACAGATTGAAAGCTGTTAAAGATGCTGATCAAATATTTGTTTTTGATGATGGGGAAATTGTTGAACAAGGAAAACATGAAGAGCTGTTGTTAAGACAAGGTATATATCAATCAATGTATATGAAACAGTTGATTGAAGAAAAGCTGGAGGAGGAATAATATGGCTTCGAGTTATGAAAAAATATTTTTAGAAGAAAAAGAAAAAAATGAAGGTGATTTAAAGACCTTTAAAAGATTATGGAAATATGTAAATAAATATAAAATAATATTATTAGTAACTTTTCTAACTCTGGCTTTTTCTACAGTTATTGATTTAATTTTTCCAGTAGTTATAAGATACGGTATAGATAATGTTATTTCAGTTCCGTATATTTTTGAAAAAGATGAAACCGCTGAAAAAGGTTTTGTTAAAGCAGAAAATGGAAATTATGAATTGAGAATAGAAAATGATACACATTATATGGTAAATTTAGCTACAAACGAAAAACAAGAAGTTGAAGCGGATTTATTTATTAGTTATAGAAATGAAAATATAAATAAAATTTATAGGTATTCTTTGATATTTTTATTTATATTAATTTCTCAATTGTTTTTTAATTATGGACAAATATTTTTTTCAATCTTATTAGGACAAAAAGTAATTTATGATTTAAGAAGCGAATTGTATAATCATATTTTAAATTTAAAATATTCTTTTTTCACTAAAAACCCATCTGGAAAAATAACTACAAGAGTAGTTCATGATACGCAAAATTTATCAGAGTTTTTTAGTGAAGTATTAAGCAGTATGTTAAAAAATGTAGCAGTACTTTTAGGAGTAGTAATAATAATGATTAGACTTGATTTAAACCTATCCTTAAGAGTACTATTAGTTCTTCCAATAGTAATAGTTGCAATGTATATTTTTAGAATTTTTGATAGAAAAGCTTATGATAAAGTTAGAACAAGAATATCGGTTATGAATGCATATCTTGCAGAAAATATTTCTGGTAGTTCAGTTACAAAATTATTCAATCAAGAAAAAAGGAAAGAAGAAGAATTTAAAGATATAAGTACAAGATTATACAAAGCTAAAATCCAACAAATGTATGTTTTCGCAGTGTTTAGACCTTTGATAAATTTTCTTTATTTTTTCACTTTAAGTTTGATGCTTTGGTTTGGAATACCAGAAGTGAGAGGAGGATTTATAAGTTTAGGAACATTATATGCATTTACATCGTATATACAAATGTTTTTCAGGCCATTATTTGACATAGCAGAAAAATATGATATAATGCAAAACGCTTTCTCATCGGCAGGAAAAATATTCAAATTATTTGATGAAAAACAAGAAGATCTTGGACAAAAAAAATATGAAGATTTTGAAAATTCGACAATTGAATTTAAAAATGTAAGATTTTCTTATGTAAAAGATGAAGAGGTATTAAAAGGAGTAAGTTTTAAAATTGAAAAAAATGAAAGGGTATCTATAGTTGGAGAAACCGGTTCTGGTAAAACAACAACGATAAAATTGCTGAGTGGTCTGTATAAATATAATGAAGGCGAAATACTTATTGACGGCAAAGAGTTATATGATTACGATCTAATTAAGTTGAGAAAAAGAATAGCCGTAGTTCCTCAAGATGTATTTTTATTTTCAGGAAATATTTTAGATAATATAAGACTCTTTAATAAAAATATTACGGAAGAAGAAGTAATAAAAGCAGCAAAAGAAGTTTACGCAGATGAAGTAATAAAAAAATTACCAGCAGGATATAAAACTGAAATATTAGAAAGAGGCGGGACACTTTCTACAGGAGAAAGGCAATTAATAGCTTTATCAAGAGCAGTTTTATTTAATGCTAAAATTATAATGCTTGACGAAGCAACTGCAAATATAGATGTTGAAACTGAGCACTTAATTCAAAAAGCTTTAGATAAAATTGCAGAAAAAGCTACAATTATTTCAATTGCACATAGATTATCGACAGTAAAAAGTTCTAAAAGAATAATAGTTGTGCATAAAGGGAAAGTTGTAGAACAAGGTAAACATAACGATCTTATTGACAAAAAAGGAATATATTACGATCTTTACAAATTACAATTTGAGAATGAAAAATGAATTCAACTATAAAAAAATAAAAAAGTGTGTCTTTAGGCACACTTTTTTATTTTTTAACAATTGACTATACTATATATGGTATATTTTGAAATTTTACATAATTTTTTTTAACTGAGATAATAAAATCAATGAAACTATTATAAAAAAAGATTTTTAGAAATAATCAGGCGTAATTATAATGAACACAACAAAAGAATTTTAAATTAACAAATGATGTATAATATGTAAAAAAAGACAGTTTATGTATAAGAATTAAAAGAAAAAAATCGCCTAGAAAAAGAAAAAATTTACAAAAAAATAAAGTATAAAACACATAAAATTATTATTATTAAAGAATTTAGAAAAATAATAGCTCTACATCAATTCATTAAGTAATTTCAATTATGTAATAGAATGTTTTCTTGATTAACTTCGATCTTTGTGATAAGCTATATATTGTTATGATTTTTGAGGGGGAGTTTTATGAATAAAAATGATTTGCTTGAAAAGCTGAAGAATAATATTTCAAGAGAAACATGGAATAACTGGCTTTCTGATTGTTCAGTAGAACTGGTAAATGAGAAAGAAGTTGTTTTAGGTCTTTCAAATATTTTTGTTAAAGACAAAGTAGAAAAAAACTTTGGTTCAGTTATAAAAGACACTCTTGTAGATATATTAGAGAGAAATGTAGAAGTGACTTTTTCTACTAAAACAATAGATAATTCTAAAAAGAAAGAAGAATATACAGGGCCATTAATAAAAAATAGACCATTAAAATTATCAGATTTTAATTCTGAATATACATTTAAATCTTTTATTGTTGGGGAATCTAACAGCATGGCGTTTCATTCAGCTATGGAAGCTTCTAAAAGTCCTGGAAAATATAATCCTTTGTTTATTTACGGAGATGTAGGGCTTGGAAAAACTCATTTGCAGCATGCGATAGCTAATAGAATTTTAGAACATTCACCTGATTTGAAAGTAAAATATTTAACAGCTGAAGATTTTATGAATGATATGATGGATTCTATAAGAGCAACTAACATGGAAGCCTTTAGAGAAAGATATAGAAAAACTGTAGATATACTTTTAATTGATGATGTGCAGTTTTTAATAGGAAAGAATAGTGTGCAAACAGAATTATTTCATACTTTTAATTCTCTTTTTAATATGGGGAAGCAAGTAGTAATATGTTCAGATAGAACGCCAGAAGAGCTTGCTACTTTTAATCCAAGATTAGTGAGCAGGTTTGAAATGGGACTTGTTGTAAACATTCAAGAACCAGATGAAGGAACAAGATATCTTATTGCAAAAAAGATGGCAGATTTAGTTTCAGTTCAAATAACTGATGATGTAGCACATTATCTTGCAGAAAATATAAACAGAAATCTTCGTAGGCTTAGAGGAGCTATAATGAACTTGATGCTACATTCAAAAGTCACGGGAGAACCAGTAAACCTAACTTCAGCAAAAAAAATAGTTGATTCTTTAATAAGAATGAATATGAATAAAACCAAATACAGAACTAAAGAAGCATTTGAAACTATAAAACTCAACACATTAATAAATGCAGTTCTTCAAAAATTTAATTTGAAAAAAGAAGAGTTATACTCAAATTCCAGAAAAAAAGAAATTGCAAATGCAAGACAAATTTTAGCGTATCTTATGAAAACTAAATTGAATATTCAATTAAAAGATATAGCTGAAGCACTTAAAAGAAATCATTCTACTATAAATCATGCGATAAAAAAAATTGAGCACTCTTTAATGATTGGGAATAAAGTGACTAAAACATCAATTGACGATATTTTAAAAATAGTAGAAAATGAGAAAATGAATATTGATATAGTATAAGAAAGTTGGAATTATTTCCGACTTTTTTTTGTTTCTTTTAGAAAATAAGAGATTTAACCGCTCAAAGAAAATTAAAGCTTAAAATTATAAAATATCAGCTTATCAAACTATTGAAAAAAATTTCATAATCGTTTAAAATATAAGTATAAAGAATAAATGAGGAGTGATAACGTGAAAGCATTAGTAAAAGAAAAAAAAGAAATAGGGTTAACCTTAACGAATGTAAAAGAACCAGAAATTATTAACTCTGATGATGTTAAAATTAAAGTTTTAAGAGCCTCAGTTTGCGGAACAGACATTCACATATGGAATTGGGATGAATGGTCTCAAAACAGGATAAAAACCCCTCAAATCGGCGGACATGAGTTTGTGGGCGAAGTATTAGAGGTCGGTAGAGAAGTTAAAGGAGTAAAGCCAGGAGATTTAGTAGCTTGTGAAACTCATATTCCTTGTAAAGTATGTTATCAATGCAAAACAGGAAATATGCATGTTTGTAATGATATGGAAATTTTAGGGGTAGATAGAGATGGAGTTTTCGCAGAATATGTAGTAGTTCCTGAAATAGTGTTGTGGAAAGTTGATCCATCTATACCTTTAAAATACGCATCAGTTATGGAACCTTTGGGAAACGCTGTTTATACTACATCGGTAGTTGATTTAAGAGCGAAACATGTTTTAATAACAGGGTGTGGGCCTATTGGAGCTATGGCTGTTGAAATAGCAAAAATTTCTGGTGCAGCTACAGTTATAGTCAGTGAAGTTTCTGAGTATAGAATAGATATGGCAAAAAAATTAGGAGCGGATTTAGTAATTAACCCAGCAAAAGAAAATTTAAAAGAGAAGATTATGGAATTTACTAACGGTCACGGTGCAGACGTTTTAATTGAAATGTCTGGTAATGTAAATGCTCTCAATGAAGGAATGAACGCAGTAAGAAATTGTGGATTTATTTCTATTTTAAGCGTATATAAAGAAAAAAATATACCATTTGAAATGAATACTGCTGTATTTAAAAATCTTACAATTCAAACAATTACTGGAAGAAAAATGTTTGAAACATGGCATACGGCAACTCAATGGTTAAAATATAATAAAATAAATATAGAAAAAGTAATAACTCATGAATTTCCGCTTGAAGAATATGAAAAAGCTTTTGAACTGATGAAAAGCGGACAAAGTGGTAAAATAGTATTGAAAATTTCTGATTGAAGGGGGAAAAGGAATGAATTTATACGAACAACTTAAACAAGAAATGGAAAAATCAAAAGAAGATGGGTTATTTGTAACTATAAGAACACTTAACTCGCCACAAGGTGCTTGGTTAGAAGTTGATGGACAAAAAGTATTAAATATGTGCTCAAACAACTATCTTGACTTTGTGTTTAAAGATGAGTTAAAACAAAAAGCTGTTAAGGCTATTGAAAAATGGGGCGTAGGTCCTGGAGCAGTAAGAAGTATAGCAGGAACACTTGATATTCATTTAGAATTGGAAAGAGAACTTACTGATTTTAAAAATGTTGAAGCTACTTTAGTAGTTCAATCGGGATTCAATGCAAATCAAGCAGTTATACCAACAATAACAACAGAAGAAGATGCTATTCTTTCAGATGAACTTAATCATGCAAGTATTATAGATGGAGTTAGGTTATCTAAAGCAAAAAGATATGTGTGGAAACATAAAGATGTGAACTCGTTGGAAGAACAATTAAAAAAGGCTAAAGAAGACGGTTGCAGAAGAAAATTAGTAATAACAGATGGAGTATTCAGTATGGATGGAGATATTGCACCTCTTCCAGAAATTGCAGAAGTTTGTCAAAAATATGAAGCCATTTTAATGGTAGATGATGCTCACGGAGAGGGAGTAATGGGAAAAAACGGAAGAGGAATTGTAGATCATTTTAATCTTCACGGAAAAGTTGATATTGAGGTAGGAACATTATCAAAAGCTTTTGGGCTAGTAGGAGGATTTGTCGCAGGGAAAAAAGAATTAATAGATTATTTAAAACAAAAAGCTAGAACATTCTTATTTTCAAGTTCGTTATCTCCAGCTGAAACAGGAGCAGCACTTGCTGCAGTAAGAAGCTTAAAAGACAATGATGAACCAGTAAAAAAATTATGGGGAAATGCAGAATATTTCCAAAACAAAATGAAAAAATTAGGGTTTGATATAGGAGAAACAGTAACACCAATAACCCCTGTAATGATTTATGATGCAGTAAAATGCAAAGAATTTAGTAAAAAATTATTTGAAGAAGGTATTTTTGCATCATCTATAGGATTTCCAACAGTGCCAAAAGGAAAAGCAAGAATAAGAGTAATGATAAGTGCGAGTCATTCATTAAAAGATTTAGATTTTGCAATTGAAAAATTTGAAAAAATTGGAAAAGAATTTGGAATAATATAGAAAAAACGCCTTTAAGGCGTTTTTTCGTTAAATGAAATATATTTGATTATAACAAGGAGAAAAATATGGCTGTATGGAATCCATGGTTAGGATGTCATAAAAAAAGTGAAGGTTGCGATAACTGTTATATACATAGAGCTAACGAAAGAAAAGGAATAAATACAGATATCATTTATAAAACTGACGAATTTTACAAACCTGTAGAAAAAGATAAAAAAGATAATTATAAAATAAAAAGTGGGCAAATTGTTTTTGTTTGTTTTAACAGTGATTTTTTTGTTGAAGAAGCAGATGAATGGAGAAAAGAAGCTTGGCAAATTATGAAAAAGAGAAACGATTTAAAATTTTTATTTTTAACAAAAAGAATTGAAAGATTTGAAATAGGGTTACCGGAAGATTTCTCTTCTGAATATGAACACGTAACAATATGTACTACTATTGAAAATCAAAAGCGAGCAGATGAAAGGCTTTCAATACTAAAAAAACTCCCTATAAAAAACAAAATAATAACTATTCAACCATTGATTGAAAGAATTGATATATCAAAATATCTTGACGAAACTATAAACAGTGTTGTAGTAGGAGGAGAATCAGGAAAAGATGTAAGACCGTTAAATTTTGATTGGGTATTAGAGATTAGAGAACAATGTATAAATAAAAATATAAATTTTGAATTTAGACAAATCGGATCAATATTTATAAAAAATGGAAATATTTTTAAAACGTCAAAACAATATTTATGTTCAAAAGCAAAAAGTGAAAACATAAATTATAAAAAAATGTAAAAATTAGGAGGAAAAGAAATGATAAAGTATCCGCAAGCAAAAAAAGAAAATATAGAAGAAATAATATTTGGTAAAAAAGTGGAAGATCCTTATAGATGGATGGAGAATGAAAATGATACTGAATTAAAAAAATGGATAGAAGATCAAAGTAACCTTACATTCGAATATTTAAATGGAGTATCGTTTAAAAATAAAATTAAAAATAGATTGAAAGAATTATATAATTATTCAAAGTACTTTTTTGCAAAATCAATTGGAGGAAAAATTATTTTCAGTTCTAATAACGGACTCCAAAATCAAAATATTTATTATATTCAAGAAAATATTCAAGAAAAAGCAGAAATTCTTATAGATCCAAATACAATGTCAGAAGACGGTACAGTTTCAGTCACTTTAAACACCAGTTCAAAAGATAACAAATATTTATCTTTTTTACAATCGCAATCGGGTTCTGATTGGCAAGAACTAAAAGTAATAAATTTAGAAACGAAAGAAACTTTAAAAGATGTAATAAAATGGGTTAAATTTACTTATGTATCATGGCTTAAAGATGGATTTTTTTATTCCAGATATGATATGCCAGAAAAAGGAAAAGAATTATCTGAAAAAAATGAGGATATGAAAATTTATTATCATAAACTTGGTGAAAATCAATCTGAAGATAAATTAATTTTTCAAGATAAAGAGAACCCTTTAAGATACAGTACAGCAATTGTTACTAAAGATGAAAAATATCTTGTTTTATCGATTTCTGAAGGAACGTATGGTAATGAAATAAGAATAAAAAAAATAGATGAAGAATCTGATTTCAAAATAGTCTTTAAAGGTTTTAATAATGAATATAATTATATAGATAGTTTAAACGGTGATCTTATTTTTTTAACAGATGAAGATGCACCTAACAAAAAAATTATTAAACTAAATCCTGAAACGTTGAAGATTGAAACTTTAATAGAAGAAAAATCTAATACACTTGAAAATGTTTTTTCAACAGGAGATAAAATTTTTACTATGTATTTAGAAAATGTTTCTTCAAAAGTATTACAGTATAATATTAATGGGGAATATGAAAGAGAATTAAACTTACCAGCATTAGGTACAGTATATGAAATAAATGGTGAAAAAGATAAAGAAAACGTATTTTTTTCTTTTACCTCTTTTACATACCCAACAACATTATTTGTTTTCAATAAAAATAACGGTGAAATTAATGAATTTAAGAAACCCGAATTGAATTTCAATATATCAGAATTTGAAACAAAGCAAATTTTTTGTGAAAGCAAAGATGGTACAAAAATACCAGTATTTTTAACTTACAAAAAGGGATTAAAATTGAAAGGAGAAAACCCAGCCTTACTTTATGCTTACGGAGGATTTAATGTAACTATTCCACCAGTATTTAACCCTTCAATGATATTTTTTATTGAAAATGGGGGGGTATATGCACAAGCAAATATAAGAGGTGGAGCAGAATATGGTGAAAATTGGCATAAAAATGGAATGCTTTTAAAAAAGCAAAATGTTTTTGATGATTTTATATCAGCAGCAGAATATCTTATAGATAATAGATACACCTCAAAAGAAAAATTGGCAGTTCATGGTCGATCTAACGGTGGCGTATTAATAGGAGCGGTAATTAATCAAAGACCAGATCTATTTAAAGTAGCATTTCCTCAAGTGGGAGTTATGGATATGTTGAGATATCATAAATTCACTATTGGCTGGGGATGGGTAGTGGAGTATGGAAATCCAGAAGAAGAAAAACACTTCAAAAATATTGTAAAATATTCACCTTTACATAACATAGAAGAAAAAGAATACCCTGCAGTTATGGTAATGACAGCAGATCATGATGATAGAGTAGTTCCCGCACATTCTTATAAATATACAGCGACGCTACAAGAAAAAAACGCGAGCAATAATCCAATTCTTATAAGAATAGATACAAAAGCAGGACATGGAGCGGGAAAATCGATAGAAAAATTAATAGAAGAAATATCGGATCAATTTGCATTTTTATTTATTAATATGAACATTAAGTTATAAATAATCAAAAAATAAAAGTAAAATATAAAATTAATTATATTTATTTGAAATATAAATATAATTAATACGAATCTTTTTTTTAATTAAATTAAAATTAAAATATAGTATTATATAAATAATACTATATTTTTTTATTTTTAACATAAAAAAGGGGGGGATGTAAAGTGAAAAAAAATTTATTTCGTTTTAAATCATTGTGTTTAAGTATGACCGTAAAAATAACTTTAGTTTTTTTAATATCGTTTTTTATTTTGGGAATTATAATATTTGTTAGAACTAATAACTCTATGTTTGAGGCATCAGAAAATCTAATAAATCAAGTTGTACATGCAAGGACAGATGAATTATCTCAACTTTTACAGTCAATAGTAAATGAAACATCTATTTTATCTCAATTGGAATCTGTAAGAAGTGGAGATTGGACAAATATGAAAACAGACCTTGAAAAACATATGGAAAATAGGAAAGATGTGTTTGAAATGTTTTTTTATGCAGATTATACAGGTTTTTCAAACACTACTACAGGGGCTGAAGCTAATGTAAGTGATAGAGATTATTTTAATAGCATAATGAGAAGAGGGCAAGACATAGTTATTGATAATATTATAATGTCAAGATTTTCTGGGAATGCTGTTTTTGTAGTAGCGAGTGCAGTAAAAAATAATTATGGAGAAACAATAGGGGTATTGGGTGCGACGGTTTTATTAAAACCTCTTTCAAATCTTGTAGAATCAATAGATTTTGGTTATAGTCTTTTAATTGATGGAACAGGACTTGTTACAGCAACTACGGATAAAAAATATGAGTTAGAAATAAATATAAAAAATTTAAACGATGTTGGAATAAATGCTTCTGAAGAGTTAATTGACGATATAATAAACAATAAATCTGGAAAAGATACTATAATTAACTCAGAAGGAGAAGTCTATATATCATTTTATCAGTTAGTTCAAGGATCTCCAGGATGGTCTTTTTTAATAATGGTTCCTAAGAAAGATATTACACAACCTGCGTTAGATCTTTTAAAAACAACTATTATTATTATGATAATGATTTTAATTATTACAAATGTAGTCATTTATTTTATAGGTTTTTTTATTGTGAAACCAGTAAAACAAATGGCATTAAAAATTGAAAAATTTGGTATGGGAGATTTAACAGTTTCTTTTAAAAATAATAAAGTTGATGAAATAGGGCAAATGGGATTATCGCTAGATAAGATGGCAGAATTATTAAGAACATCTATTTCGGAAATATCTGGAGCTTCTGATGAAGTAGAAAATTCTTCGGAAGAACTAATAAAAATTACAGAAATTTCTTCAACTGCATCAAGCGATGTTTTAAATATTGCAGAAGTTATGAATAATAATATTCACAATACTTCAGCATCGATTCAAGAAATAAATTCTGGAGTTGAAGAAGTTGCGGCATCTGCACAAAATGTTTCGAAATTAGCCCAAGAATTAAACCATGATGCTAATAATGTATATGATTTTTCAAAGTCTGGAGAAAAAAGCATACAAAATATTATTATTATTATTAAAGAGGCTGAAAAACAATCTAAAGAAACATCAGAATTAGTAAGAACAGTTGAACATAATTCTCAAAATATTGGTGAAATAGTTGAGAAAATAGATTCAATCTCTGAGCAAACTAATTTATTAGCTTTAAACGCGGCTATAGAAGCGGCAAGAGCCGGAGATGCAGGAAGAGGATTTGCAGTAGTAGCTGATGAAATAAGAAAACTTGCAGAAGAAAGTAAAAAAACAACAGCTGAAATAGAAAATATTTTGAGAGAGATAAAAGAAGGCGTAAACAAAGCTGATAAAGCAACGATAGAAACTGTTAACGTTGTAAATGACGTATCAGAACAAGCGGATAAAATAGAACAAGAATTTAAAGAAATAATAGTGCGTATAGAAGAAATTAATGGAAAAATAGAAAACTTAACAGCAACAAGTGAACAGCAAAGTGCATCTTCGGAAGAAATATCAAGTGCTATAGATAATTCTGCGAGAGCTATAAATGAAATCAGTATTCAAATGACTAAGATGAAAGAATCGACAGATAATTCAGTTAAGTCTTGCGAATTAGTAAATGCAACAGCTGAAGAATTAAATGCTTTAAGTGAAAACTTAAAAGAACAAGTCAAAAAATTTAAGTATAATTAAAAAATCCCCTTCTGGGGATTTTTTTTAATGAAACATTTCTAAAACTGATAATTAAAGATAAAAATAAAATTTATGTAACTTATTAATGTATAAAATGATGTTTTATTTAATAAGTTACTAAAAAATATTATTTTTTATAAAAAAAAAACTTAAAAGAAAACTGTTTCTGTTATTATATAGTTACAAGAGTTAAAAAAACATTAACAACTAAAAAAGGAGGATGAAATATGAAAAAAAATTTTTTAAAATTAAAGTCTTTAAGTATGGGAATAGTATTAAAAATAACTTTTGTATTAATAATAGCTTTTATTATTATGGGAACCATTATTTTTTATAAAACAAATGAATCAATTATTAAATTATCAGATAATCTAATAAGTCAAGTAGCTTCAGCAAGAACAGACGAGTTATCACAACTTTTAAATTCTATAATCGTAGAAACTTCTGTTTTGGCGAATTCAGATTCGGTAAGAAGTGGAAATTGGGATTTAATGGGAAGCGAATTATCCAATTATATGAAAAGTAAGAGTGATGTTTTTGAAATGTTTTTTTATGCAGATAAAAATGGTGATTCTAAAACAACAAGTGGTGCAAGTGCAAATGTTAGTGATAGAGGTTATTTCAATCAAGTAATGAATCAGGGAAAAGATATAGCAATAGAAAATGTGATTACTTCAAGAGCATCGGGAGAACCTATTTTTGTAATAGCGAGTTCTGTAAAAGATAAATCAGGAAAAACGATAGGCCTTTTAGGGGCAACAATATTCTTAAATCCATTGACAGATTTAGTTCAATCAATAGATTTTGGATATGGTATGTTAATAGATGGAACAGGTTTAATTGCAGCAACAAAAGATGGAAGATTTGCTCTTGAACTTAACATTAATCAAACGAGTGAAATGGGCATGGAAGTTTCTACAAATCTTTTAAATTCCATAAAAAATAGTAATTTTGGAAATGAAATGATTAGAGATCACGAAGGAAAGAATCAAATTGCTTATTATCAATCCGTTAAAGGTTCACCAAATTGGTCTTTAATAATATTAGTTCCACAAGATCAAATGAGAGCTCCTGCTATAGAATTATTAAAAACAGTTTCTTTAATTATGTTAGGTGTTCTATTAATAACAATAATTATATTATATGTTTTGGGATTTTTAATTGCAAAGCCAATAAAAATTATGGCAAAACAAGTAAAGCAATTTGGGACAGGAGATTTAAAAATATCTTTTGAAAACAACAAAGCAGATGAAGTAGGTCAAATGGCTTTATCTTTACAAGAAATGGCAGTTATGCTTGTCAATTCTATTTCAGATATAGCCGGAGCATCTAATGAAGTAGAAATATCTTCTGAAGAATTATCAAAAATTACAGAATCTTCTTCAAAATCAACAAACGAGCTTTTTTTAGTTACAGGCGTTATGAATGAAAATATTCAAAATAATTCAGCTGGAATTGAGCAAATTAATTCTTCAATAGAAGAAGTGGCGGCTTCAATTCAAAATATAACCAAATTATCTCAAGAGTTAAGCCAAGATGCAAATAATGCATTTAATTATTCTAAAGAAGGGGAAGAAAGTATATTTGAAATTGTAAATATAATTAAAGAAACGGAAAATCATTCAAAAAATACGTCTAATTTGGTAAGAGATGTTGAGTTAAAATCTCAAAATATTGGAAAAATAGTTGAAAATATTGATAATATAACAGAACAAACTAATTTATTAGCTTTAAATGCAGCTATAGAAGCAGCAAGAGCAGGTGAAGCTGGAAGAGGATTTGCTGTAGTTGCAGATGAAATAATAAAACTTGCCGAGAAAAGTAAAATTACAACATCTGAAATAGAAAAAATTCTTAAAGAAATAAAAAAAGCTGTAGATGAGGCTGATAAATCTACTCAAGAAACAGTTGATTACGTTAATAAAGTATCAACTCAAGCAAATAAAATAGAGCAAGAATTTAAGGAAATAATTAAAAGAATGGAAAATGTGAATGAAAAAGTTACGAATTTAACAGCTACAACAGAGCAACAAAGTGCTTCAACAGAAGAAATTTCAGGAGCAGTTGATGCATTAGCTAAATCAATGCATGAGATAAGCGAACAAATGATAAAAATAAAAAATTCAGTTGAAAATACAGCAAAAAATGACGAAATAATTAATGCAACAGCCGAAGAATTAAACGCTTTAAGCGAAAGTTTATGGGAACAAGTCAAAAAATTTAAATACGCTTAAAAAAATTCCCCGTTTATGGGGAATTTTTTTAATAAACTTGAGTTCCTTCAATATAAACCTTTTCAACAGTTGCTTTATAGGTTAAAGGATGATCTGTCCAAATAACAATATCAGCTTGTTTTCCTTTTTCAAGGGATCCAATTTTATCTTCAAGGTCAAGAATTTGTGCAGCATTTATTGTTAACATTTTTAAAATATCCTCTTCTTTTGCTCCGTATTTCAAAGCGATTCCAGCTTGAACTATTGCATATTCTTGAGGAATTACAGGATGATCGCACATTAAAGCTGCATTAATGCCTTTTTCATTAATTATTCTAATAGCATCAAAAGTTTTATCTCTTAATTCAGGTTTTGATCTATAACCAAATATAGGGCCCAAAACTACAGGGATATTTTTTTCTTTTATTATATCAGCAATTTTATAAGATTCTGTAGCGTGTTCAACAACTAAATCAAAATCAAATTCTTCAGATAAACGTATAGCTGTTAAAATATCATCTTTTCTGTGAGCATGAATTCTTGCCGGAATTTCTTTTTTTAAAACTTTAATACCAATTTCAAGATTCAAATCTATATCTGTAAATTCTTTTCCTTCTTTTTCAGTAGAATCTTTTTTAGCCATATAAGATTTAACTTTAGTAAAATAACTTCTTATAAGTGCGGCATTACCAAGTCTTGTAGAAGGCATTTTTTTCATGCTTCCATAAACTCTTTTAGGATTTTCACCTAAAGCCATTTTAAGACCTGAAGGATTTTTTACTGTCATTTGTTCAACGGTTATTCCTTTAAATTTTAATATAGCACCTTGGCCACCAACAAGATTAGCACTTCCAGGGAAAACACAAACAGTAGTAACTCCACCACTTAATGCTTCTTTAATAGCTTCGTCATCAGGATTAAAGCCGTCTGTAATTCTAACTTGAGCAGTTATAGGATCTGTCATTTCATTTACATCTTGATAAGTACCGTCTGAAGGAAGTCCGCCTTCAGTCAAACCAATATGAGAATGAGCATCAATAAAGCCTGGGAAAATATGTTTTCCGGTACAATCAACCAATTCAGCATCTGTGCATTCAATGTTTTTTGAAACTTCAACTATAATTTCATTTTCGATTAAAACATCTCCAATAAAAGAATCAGAAGTTATAGGGTGTACAGCAGCATTCTTAAAAAGTAATTTCATGTTTCGTCCTCCTTAAATTAGTTTGGGTTACTAACTATTATAACATAAAATTTGAAATTTTTATATTAAAAATAATAAGATTTTTTAGAAAAAAATGGTTCTCTGTAATTTTTTTTTGGTTATTACTTTAGAAAGATGGTTAGTAGAAAAGAAAAACATTCATCTTTTGCGTTAAACAATGGTTAAACGACTGCTCAACTACCGTTCAACTATCGTTCCCAAGGAGGCACGGTGTTACAACACTTATGATAACGTTTGTCAATAGAAAGTTGATCAGAAATATAACTAAAACAAGCATTTGTAATTAATTCCCTTCTTGAGGGGTGGCAACCAAAGGTTGACGGGGTGGACAGATTTTTATAAATGCTTATAATGATGAATTGGTAAACATTGGATAAAATAAACACGAACAAGATCAAATTTTCTAAAAAACAAATTTCACCCTTGTCAAAAAATACGGAAAATAGCAAACTCGCTACGCTCAGACATGCTATTTTCTTACGCATTTTTTGATTCGCTCAATTGTTTTTTTGACGAAAATTCTCAATTGTTCGCTACTTTATTTCATCCATATTTACCATCAATGCATTATAATAAAAACTGTCAAAAGCATTATTTTAAACAATTAACCAATTATACGTTTTTTGTTTTTCCTGACCAACTGTCTGCTGACCAACTGACCAACTTTAAGCTTTTCACTATTTAAACATTTAAACAATTAAACGTTTTTGGTTTTTCCTTTCCAATTATTAATTATTTTTAGTCACACTATTTACATAGAACCAAAAAAATTTTATTATTTTGAAAATATGTCGAATTTATTGTATAATAATAATGTTATACAATAATTTTTTTAAGGAGAAAATATATGGAAAAAATTTTTTTAGCTTCTCAAAATATGCACAAAATAAATGAAATTCAATATATAATGGGAGAAAAATATAAAATATATCCTGCATCAGATTTAATTGGAAATATTGAAGTTGAAGAATATGGAAAAACATTTATAGAAAATTCAGTAATTAAAGCAGTAAGTATAGGAGATAAAATTAATAAACCTGTAATAGCAGACGATTCGGGATTATGTATAGAAGCACTTAATGGATTTCCTGGAATAAATTCTGCGAGATTTATGAATGATAAAACTTATGAAGAAAAAATGGTTCATATATTAGAAAAAATGAAAAATGAAAAAAATAGAAAAGCATATTTTGTATGCGTTGCAACATTTTATATATCGGGTGAATTTTGTTTTTCGTATGAAGGGAGAGTTTATGGAAGTATTTCAAAAGAAATTAGAGGTAATAAAGGTTTTGGATACGATCCGTTTTTTATTCCAGATGGGTATGAAAAAACTTTTGCGGAATTAGGAGATGAAATAAAAAATGAATTCAGTCATAGAAAAAGAGCGTTTGAAGGGTTAATAGAAAAATTAAATAAAATATAAAAAAGTAAGTCGAGCGGTTATTGCCTCGACTTATTCGTCATTATCTTCCTCTTCGGTTTCTTCAAAATCATATTCAGCTTCTTCGTCAATATCAAATTCTTCTTCTATTTCATCCCAAGCTTTGGCAACTTTTTCGAATTCAGCATCATCATCAATAGAATCTAAAATTACATCTTCACCTTTTTCTTCTATTACTTTAAAAGCAACAGTTTCTCCAAGAACTATTTCTTCGGAACCATCTTCAAAAAAAGCTTCTTCACAAATCCAGTATTTTTGACCGTCTATTTCAATAGTATCTAAATACATGAAATCATGATCTTGACCATCTTCTCCCGGCATTGTAAAAAAATCTACTTTATCCATAATAATCACCACCTAAATTAAAAAAAGAGGGAAAGACTCCCTCTAAAGTATTTTGAAATTATTTCACTTTTTCTTTTAAATCATTACCCGCTTTAAATTTTGGAACTTTTGTTGCTGGAATATCAATAGCTTCTTTTGTTAAAGGGTTAACACCTTTTCTTGCTTTTCTTTCAACAACGCTAAAAGTACCGAAGCCAACTAATTTAACTTCTTCGTCTTTTGAAAGAGCGTCTGAAACAACTTGAACGAAAGTATCTAACATTTCCCCCGCTTCTTTTTTTGATTTGCCGCTTGCATCTGCTAATGCCGAAATAAGTTCTTTCTTATTCATTGAAACACCCCCATTTAATTGATGAGATTATAACCTGATAAGATTTTACCATAAAATCGTATAATAATCAAGTATTTATAAAATTTCTTATTTTTTTAGAAAAAAATTTACACTTTAATGTTAGAAAAAAAATTGTAAATTAAAATTTTTGAGATACCATGATATAATAGTTAGGAGTTAAAACTATTTTTAAGGAGTGATAAAATGAAGTATAGAGAGTTTGGTAAAACAGGAAAAAAAGTTTCTGTATTAGGCCTTGGATGTATGAGATTACCGGAAAAAGAAATAAATGGTGAAAAAGTTATCGATGAAAAAGTTGCTATTGATATGATACATTATTCTATAGAAAAAGGAATTAATTATTTTGATACAGCCTATCCATATCATGGAGGACAAAGTGAGCCTTTTTTAGGAAAAGCATTAAAAGGCTTTAGAGAAAAAGTATATATTGCATCTAAAAGTCCTGTTTGGAAAGTAGAAAAAGAAGAAGATTTCGATAAATTTCTTGATGAACAACTCGAAAAACTTCAAACAAATTATATAGACTTTTACCTTCTTCATGCCTTAAACAAAAATACTTGGAATAAATGTAAAGAGTTCAAAGTTTTTGATTTTATTGAAAGAGCAAAAAAAACCGGTAAAATTAAACATATTGGATTTTCTTTTCATGATGGATACGATGTGTTTGAGGAAATAATAAATTCATATGATTGGGAATTTTGTCAGATTCAATTAAATTATATAGACATAAACTATCAAGCAGGAATGAAAGGGATGCAAGTAGCAGCAGAAAAAGATATTCCTGTAGTTATAATGGAACCATTAAGAGGCGGAATGCTTGTTAATAACATACCTGAAAAAGTTCAAGAAATTTTTGATAGTTCAGAAACAAAAAGAAAACCAGTAGAGTGGGCATTAAATTGGCTTTGGAATTATCCGGAAATAAAAATTATATTAAGTGGTATGAGTAATATGGAACAATTGAAAGAAAATATAAAATTGGCTGAAAATGCTTCAGAAAATATGTTTACAGAAAAAGAGAATTTTTTGATGAATGAAGTTAAAAAATTTTATGATCAAAAAATGCTCGTTAAATGTACGAGCTGTGGATACTGTATTCCATGTCCACAAGGTATTCCTATAAACAATGTATTTTTATTTTATAATGAAACATCTCTTTTTGGAAAATATGAAACTGCTAAAAGATTCTATAAAAGTTTAATAGAAAATGGTAAAGACGTATCAAAATGTGTAGAATGTGGTCAATGTGAATCAGCGTGTCCACAAAATATATCGATTATTGAAAAACTTAAAGAAGCAGAAAAAGCTTTAAAATAAAGGAGAAAAAATGAAAAATACAATTTTTGGAACAGAATTTTGTGTCCTTGATACTGAAACCACAGGACTTTCGCCAAAAACTGGAGATAAACTTGTAGAAATAGCAATTTATAAAATAAAGATTAATGAAATGAATTATACAATTGAAGATAAATTCATAACTCTTTTAAATCCTGAAAGAACGATACCTTATTACGTATCTAAAATACACGGTATTTACGATCATATGGTTGAAAAATCTCCAAAATTTCACGAAATATCTGAAAAAATGATAAATTTTTTATCAAATATTCCTTTAGTGATACAAAATGCACCATTTGACTTATCTTTTTTAAATAACGAGCTTAATCTATGCAGAAAAAATGAAATAATTAACCCAATTATAGACACGGTATATATTTCGAGACAATACTATGGAAACGGAGCAAAGCATAACCTTGACGCAATATGTAAAAGACTAAATATAAACAAAAAAGTTTCAAGGCATAGAGCTGAAGGAGATGTTATATTAACAACAGAAGCGTTTTTCAGATTGAGAAAATTGTTGTTTTTAAAATATAATAGTTAGAGATTTTCTCTAACTATTATATTTTTTGATTCTATGTATTTTCAGACATGCTATTTTCTATCGTATTTTTTGACCTTTCTCAATTGTTCGTTCTTTTATTTTACACCATTTTACATAAAACCATTATTAAAAAAGACTTTGAATTAATTCCTCTCTTGAGGGGTGGCAATCGAAAATTGACGGGGTGGAGATGTTTTTAATGTAGCGTAACATTCACTTTTTTTCTTAAAAGATCATTTATTTTTACATCTTCATTTAATTTTATTTTTATAAAATGATTTGGATTTGCAGTCTCAATTTTCTCTAAAGTTTTATAATTAATCATCTCAGGAATTACGTATTCTAAATTATCTTTGTCGCCTCTTAAAATTTCAACGATATCCCCAGTATTCATTTGGTTTCTAACTTCAACTATAGCATAATCTTCTTTAATTTCGATAATTTTTCCTACAAGCTTATGTGTGTGTGTATATGAGGAGGTTGAATAATTTTGAGAATTTTCATCAGCCTTATTGAAATAAAAACCAGAAGTATAATTTCTATGACTAATAGTTCCTAATTCTTCGAGCCACAATGGATTGAAATTAAAATTTTGATAATAAGAGTCTATAGCCTGTCTATATATTTTTGTAGTAACAGCACCATAATAAATTCCTTTCATTCTACCCTCAATTTTTAAACTGCTTACTCCTGAATCAATAATTTTATCAATAAATTCAATAGCACATAAATCTTTTGAATTCATTATATATGTCCCTCTTTCGTCTTGGGAGATAGGAAAATACTCATTAGGTCTTTTTTCTTCAACAAGATGATATTTCCATCTGCAAGGATGAGCACATTCTCCTCTGTTAGCATCTCTCCCAGCCATATAATTGCTTAAAAGGCATCTTCCGGAAATTGAAATACACATAGCCCCGTGAACAAAAACTTCAATTTCGACATCAGGAACTTTAGTCTTTATTTCTTTGATTTCATTTAAAGAAAGCTCACGAGCTAATATAACTCTTTTTGCCCCAAAATCTCTCCACATTTTAACGCTCATCCAATTAGTGTTACTTGCCTGTGTACTAACACTAATTGGAATATTTGAGTTTTCCTTAACCATTTGAAAAACGCCTAAATCAGAAACTATAACGCCATCAATATTAATTTTATCTAAAAATTTTATATAATCTGCCATATTTTCCAAATCTTCGTTGTGAGCAATGATATTTAAAGTGATATAAACTTTTTTTTCGATACTATGAGCATAATTAACTGCTTCTATTAACTCATCATCTGTAAAATTATCCGCGAATGCTCTTAAATTATATCTTGAACCACCCATATAAACAGCATCTGCTCCAAAGTGAAAAGCATTTATCATTTTTTCTAAATTACCTGCAGGTGCTAAAAGTTCTACTTTTTTCATTTTAATTCTCCTCATATGATATAATATATTATGTTTTTTCAATTCATTTATTATTTTACCACAATAAAAAAAATGTTTTGAAAATAAATGTAAAGTTTTAAATAATTTAAATAGAAGGAGCATTCCTGTAATAAGAAAAGATAAGGGTTGAAAAAAAGGGAACCTCCCTGTAAAATAAAGATGTAGAACAAATACAAAAATATTTTACAAACAGGAGGAACCCCAAATGAA